>Ga0070683_100000024_pt1 | contig 173376 bp, 149 predicted proteins | sample KBSC713LmetaG_FD_64662 | JGI IMG/M metagenome (GOLD analysis project Ga0070683, IMG submission 64662) | Corn rhizosphere microbial communities from Kellogg Biological Station, Michigan, USA - KBS C7.1-3L metaG | ecosystem: Host-associated > Plants > Roots > Rhizosphere ... | reverse complement strand
CGAATTTCTCCGGCTTCGTGGCACAACGCACCCCCGCCACGAAGCCAGAGAAATTCATTCCGGACCTGCCATCTGCTGTGCTTTATGCCATCAACTGACGCCGAAAAGGCCAAACTCCAGGGCACGGCTAAAGCCATGCCCTGATACGGACCGACGTCCGATGGGGAATAATAGCGAGAGCATGAGAATCGCGCTGATTGCGGCCGCCGCCGCCCTCGCTGCTTGTGGCGGATCGAAGGCCCCGGAGCCGGCGGCCAAGACGGCTGAGCCCGTCGTCTATTTCCATCCCGACCCGGCGACCGCCGGCCATCTGAAAGGACGCATCCTGTACCAGGGGGCGAAGCCCACGAAAGTCCTGATCAGCATGGACTCCGACGTAGCCTGCGCGCAGGAGCACGGCAACAAGCCCGTTCCAGAGGACATCGTCCAGGTCGGCAAGGACGGCGGACTCGCCAATGCCTTCATCTATATTCAGACCGGGCTCGAGGGGAAGAAGTTCGAGCCGGTCAAGGAGCCAGTCGTGCTCGACCAGCATGGCTGCCAGTTCGTCCCGCGCGCGCTCGGCATCCGCGCCGGCCAGCCGTTCGATCTGCGCAACAGCGACAAGGTCACGCATAACATCCACCCCGTTCCGAAGAACAATCGCGAATGGGAACAGTCGCAGCCGCCCGGGTCGCCCGACGCCGAGCACAAGTTCGCGCGCGCCGAAATCATGATCCCGGTGAAATGTAACATTCACCAGTGGATGCACGCCTACATCGGAGTCGTGGAACACCCCTACTTTGCGGTGACGGGACCGGACGGCTCGTTCGACCTCGGCAACGTGCCGCCGGGCGATTACACGGTCGCCGTCTGGCATGAGAAACTGGGGGACCAGACGCAGCAGGTGCACCTCGCTCCGTCCTCGACCCAGCCCGTGGAATTCATTTACAAGTGAGGCAAGAATCGATGAAGCGGAATTCGACTCTGATCGCGATCTGCGCCGCCGCGCTTCTTTTGGCCGCGTGCAGCAAGAACGAGAGCGGGCTGGGCGCGGTCTCTGGAGGCATCTCGTCCGGCGATCATGGCTATCGCGTCTACGTCAGCAATGAAGCCTCGGGCGACATGACCATCATCGACCCGGTCAAGATGGAAGCGCTCGCCACGGTGCCGCTGGGCAAGCGCGCGCGCGGCCTGCACGCCTCCTCGGATGGCAAACTGATTCTGGTGGCGCTCAGCGGATCTCCCCTCGCGCCTCCGGGCACGGACGAGTCCACGCTGCCCCCGCCCGACAAGTCCGCCGACGGCATCGGCATCTTCGACATCGCGCAGAACAAGATGCTCCGTAAAGTGCCTGGCGGGTCCGACCCCGAGCAGTTTGCGATCTCGAAGGACGGCAAACTCCTCTACGTGTCCAATGAGGACGCCGCTGGTCTCAGCTTCGTCGACCCGTCGAACGGCAATGTCCTGAAGACCGTCCCCACCGGCCGCGAGCCGGAAGGCGTGATGCTGACTCCCGACGGCAAGCAGGTCTACGTCACCTCTGAAGACGAAGGCACCGTCGCCGTGGTCGACACGGCCTCGCAGAGCGTCCTGAAGACGATTAAGGTGGGACGCCGTCCGCGCGGCATCGCTTTCCTGCCCGATGGCTCGCGCGCCTTCATCACGAACGAAAACGACGCCGCCATCAGCGTGATCGACACCGCCAAGATGGAAGAGATCGGCAAGATTGAAACCGGCGCCGGCACCAAGCCCATGGGTATTGCGGTCACCAAAGACGGCTCGAAGCTCTACGTCAGCACGGGACGCGGCAAGACGGTCCTGTTGATCGACCCCGCGCAACAGAAGGTCCTCACCAGCTTCGAGGTCGGCGACCGTCCCTGGGGTATCGCGCTCTCTCCCGACGAGAAGCTCCTCTTCACCGCGAACGGCCCCTCCGGCGATGTCTCGATCGTCGACCTCAATACCAAAACGGTCGTGAAGAAGGTGAAGGCCGGCGACCGTCCGTGGGGCGTCGTCGTGGTGGGGCAGTGAAGAAGTCGCTCGCTCCGGCCTATGCGGAGTACGGCCCCTTCTTCGTCCGCTTTCTGGTCGGGTTCCACCTGTTCTACGGCAATTGGGGCCGCGTGATCCGCCACAAAGACTGGCTCGATCTCTACGGCCTGCTGGTCCGAAATCACTTCCCGTTCCCGACGGCGAACACCTGGATCTCGGCGGTAGCGCAGGTCGTCTGTGGAATCCTGTTCATGCTAGGGCTCTTCACGAGACCCGCGGCCGCGATCATGGTGATCAACTTCGTGGCGGCGCTAACGATGGTCCACTGGGGACAACCCTACCCCCGCCAATTCCCCGCCCTGGCGATGCTGGCGACAAGCCTGATGCTGTTGCTGCACGGTCCCGGAAAAGCGGCGGTAGATAACTTAAGAAGGAAATAGGCCACGAATGAACACGTCTTATTCGTGTCCATTCGTGTTTATTCGTGGCCCTAATTTCTTCCGAGTGGAGCCTCCGGATTTTTCGGGCCAAAGTGTTTCAGGAAGACCATGTTTTCCGTGGCGCTTTCGTTTTTCACGACGATGCCTTCTTTCGCGGCGCTTGCCGTCACGAAGAACTCGTCTTGGGTCATTTGCCCGTAGCGGATTAGCGACGGCGTTTCGGCTCGGTGTTTTCCGAACTGTCCCCAGCCTTGCACCAGGATTGTCCCGTAGGCAGCCTGATCTTGGATCTTGACCGTCCTTCCGGGGAAGACCGTCAGTTCTTTCGCCGAGTAGTGCTCGGTCGAATACACGACCCAGCTTTCGGAGTAGCCCTGCTCTTCCATCTCGCCGACGGGACGGACCGGCTTCGGATGGAATAGGCGATGTTCGGAGTATTCCGGATCCCTGTTCGCGTCCCAATCGAGCATATCCAGCAGGTAGTCGAGATCGTGTTTGTGCTCCTCCGGGACGTCCTTGACGAGGAGGTCCCACGGCACCGCCCGGCCCTCGACCAGCGACTGGTACATCGCAAACACGTCCGAGTTCACTTGCGGCTCATACGTCACGAGCGACCCCGGCGCATGTAGGATTCCAGCGTCGACCTGCCAGCCCGTGCCCGGCTGCAGCTTGTAGGCGCGCGAGTGGTAGAGGATGCCGTTATCGCCCTCGTTCCAGCGCTCCAGACATTTGCGGACATCGTCCCGGGTCGTCCCCGGATTCAGCCCCATAAACGTATACGGGAAATTGTTGTCCTTGAAGTTGTACTGCGGCGGGAAGTAGTAGGCCTCGGGCTTGCCCCTCTGGCCGACCCGCGCGGCGAACTCGTCGTTCTGGTGCAGATGATGCGGAATCGGTCCGAGGTTGTCGAAGAACTTGCAGAAAAAGTTCCAGCCTCCCTCCCGCGCCATGACATCCGCGCCCAGAATCTGGTCGCCGACGGTATCCACGGCCTCCTTCAACAGCGCTTTACCGCCATTGAATTCGATGTAGCTGAGACCCTCGTCTTCCGCCGTCAGCGGACCGTTCGCAGCTTTCGTAGTGGACGAGAACCAGCGCTCGTCGATACCGCCGCGGTGCGCGCCGAGAGCGTACAGATCGCGCGGGTCGAGTTTCAGCCGCCCGCCCGGCATCAGGAAGGAGCGTGGCACCCAGCATGGCGCCAGCCGGACGACGCCGTCGCCGGCAGTCAAAGCGTCAGAAATGAGGGTGCGATTGGTGGTGCGGATGGTTCCCGTCATTGCACTAGACACAATGATCCCAAGACGCTCGGAATGTCAAGAGCCGCAGCCGTATAATTATCGAAGAAGCCCTTACTTGACACGTTTCAATACCCTTTTTCTGATCCCGCTCCTGGCCGCCGCGCAACCGCTTCCCCCAGGCCGCGGACGCGACACTGTGGCGCGCGTCTGCACACACTGTCATGCCGCCGGCGTCTTCACCTCGCAGCAACACACCCGGGAAGAATGGCTGGACATCGTCCACGAGATGCAGAATGCAGGAGCGAAGGCGTCCAAAGCCGAGTTCCGCCAGATTGTCGACTACCTGGCGCGCACGTTCCCCAAGCGTTGATCGCTCTCGAAAACCACCTTGCCGCCGATCACGGTCATCAGCGGTTGGATGGAGCGAATCTCGTCCTCGGAGCACGTCAGATAATCGCGATCGATCACGACCAGGTCCGCGAGTTTCCCAGCTTCGACGGACCCTTTCTCCTTCTCCGAGAACTGCAGGAACGCTCCCCAGATCGTGTGGGTCTTGAGCGCCTCGGCGCGCGTGATTTTCTGCTCGGGGTACAGCACCTCGCCGCGGTCCGTCTTCCGCGCGACCATGATCCACATGCTGAGGAACGGATTGTAGGGATTGACGGCGCGATTGCGGTCGTGCCCGATCATGTGGTCGCTGCCAGCCGCCACTACGACCCCGGCGTCGAGATACGAGCGCAGCGGGAAGAAATTCTTCATCCCGGCGTGGCCGAATACCTTCTCCAGCGCCGGCGCGTCGAGATACAGCCATTGCGACTGCGTGTCCGCCGGCACGCCCATCGCCTTCATCCGGGCGATCGCCTCGGGGCTCTGAAAGCTCGCGTGCATGACGAATGACCGCGACTCGCGGATCGGCCGCTCCTTGTCGAGCGCCGCCAGCGTGTCGAGCCAGGTGTCGATCGCCGCCCCGCCCTGATCGTGCGTCGTGAGTTGCCAGCCGCGGTCGCGCGCCGTCCGCATCACCGCCAGCAGCTTGTCCGGCGGGATGAAGAGCTGCCCGCGATCGTCGGGATTTGTTTTCCCGTAAAGCTGCTTCCCGAAAGCGCCATACGGGGCGCGCTGGAAGGCGGTGCCGATCGTCATGCCGCCGTCGAGAGTCAGTTTGAAGGCGCCGAACTTCAGCCACTCGTCGCCGGTATTGGTGTGGAAGTCGGCCGCACGAATCGCCGCGACGAGGTCCTCCGTGGGACGCGACGCATCCGGCCGCCACGTGAGTGCCGCGCGGATCGGCAGCCGTCCGCTCGCCTTCAATTCCCGATAGAGCGCGATCTGCTCCTCGTCGACCGCGCGGTCGTTCACCGACGTCAGCCCGGCCTCGACGTACCGCCGCAACTGGTCCTCGAGCGCCTTCAGCCGCTCCTCGTGCGTGAAGCTCCCCGACGGCCGGGGCGCGCCCTTCAGCAGTTTCTGCGCGTTCTTCAGAATCCCATTCGGCTCGCCGCTGGCGTCGTGGACGATCTCGCCGCCGGGCGGATTCGGCGTGTCGCGCGTGATCCCGCTGATGCGCAGCGCCATCGAATTCGCGATCACGACGTAGCTGGCGTCGAACATCACGGGATGGTCCGTCACCACGTCGAGCAGCGCACGGGTCGGCATCTCCATCTCGCGCAGCCGCGTCGGGAACGTCCGTGGCACGACGATCCATCCGCCCTTTGGGGTCTTGCGCGCCTGCTCCCGCAGGTACGCGCGGACGGCGTCGAACGAGTCGAGCGAGGGAAGCGGCGCGCGGAACTCGCTGAGGCCCGCTTCGAGCGCGTGGACGTGGCTGTCGAAGAGGCCCGGCAGCACGGTCCGGCCATGCAGGTCGATGACGCGCGTCCGGGGACCGCGTTCCCGCAGCACGCCCGCGTCGCTGCCGACGGCGACGATGTGACCGTCCTTCGCTGCGACCGCCTGCGCGATCGAGAACTTCGCATCGACCGTGACGATCTTGCCGTTGTGGAGAATGAGGTCCGCGTCCGCGCCGTTCGCTAGGGCAGCAACGCAGACCAGGAGAGCCAAATTACGCAGCATCGTCCCCGATTCTACCCCGCTCCCGAAACGTGCCGTTCCATACAGATACTTCGTGCAATTGCGTAGCGCACGGCATAGAATTTTCACTACCTGTAACGGAGGGGAAAGAATGCGTTTTTCGGTTCGTCTGACGTGTGCTCTGTTGACCATGGTTTCGGCGCTTGCCGCTGCCGAAGCCAATATTGGCGACCAGTTTTACGACGCGATCCGCCGCGATGACTCCGCCGGAGTGCGCAAACTGCTCGCCTCGGGCGCAAGCGTCAACAACAAGGACAGCCGCGGCAACACGCCGCTGATGTACGCCGCCGCGGTCGGCAGCGAAGCGATGCTGCGCCAGTTGGTCGACGCCGGCGCGGACGTCAACGCACGCAACGCCTTCGATGCCACAGCACTGCTTTTCTGCATGAACAGCGCGTCGCGGGTGAAGCTCCTGCTCGACCACGGCGCCGACGTCAACGTCCACTCGAAGCGCGGCCATTCGCCGATCCTCCTGGCCGCCATGTATGCGAGCAATCTCGAGACGCTGAAACTGCTCGCGGCGAAGAACGCCAAGTACCCGGGGCCAGGAGATGGCCTGCCGCCCCTCGGCGCCGCGGCGGGCGCCAACGATCCCGCCATGGTCAAGTTCCTGCTGGAACACTACGGCCCGGCGGCGCTCGCCGGTCCCGGCGGCCCGATGGCCCTTATGAACGCCGCGGCCTTCGGCAACTTCGAACTCGTCAAGCTTCTTTTGGCGAAGGGCGTCGACGTCAATTCGCTGTCGCCGCCTGAGAAGAACACGGTGAAGAACGGTCCCATCGCGCTCGGGAATTTCACCGCACTCGTCCTCGCGACTGCCGGCGGCAATCCCGAAGTCGTCCGCCTGCTTCTCGAGGCCGGCGCCAAGATCGACGCGCAGGATGTCCGCGGCATGACGCCGCTCATGCTGGCCGTTGCGACCGACCATCCCAATCAGGACGTGATCCGGATGCTCCTGGCGCGCCACGCCGACACCAAAATCAAATCGAAGGCCGGCGAAACCGCGCTGGATTGGGCGGTGAAATATCAGAACCCGCCCGTCGTCGCCGCCGTCCGCGCCGCTTCCGCAGGTGTCGACGCTGCGACGAAGAGCGTCGCAGCGTCCGTCCATGACCCGATTGCGCCCTCGACCGCGATTCAGCGCAGTATCGCTCTCCTGCAGACCAGCGGAGCGACCACCTTCCGCGAAGGCGGCTGCGTCAGTTGCCATGGCGGCAACATCGTGACCAGCGCCACAGCGGCTGTCCGCCGCGCCGGTCTGCCTATCGACGAAAAGACCGCCGCCGAATCGCTCAAAGCCACGCGCCTCGCATTCACCCCCGACGCGCTCTGGGAGCGAGAAGACGGACCCGCTCTCGAGATCCTCCTCAACTCCGTGGTCGCGCTGGCCGATGAAGGGGCGCCTGCCGACCGCGTCACCGACGCGCTGGTCATGAACGCCGCCGGGCAGCAACTTTCGACCGGCTTCTGGGCTTACGGCGGAGTCGTGCGGCCCCCCACCCTGGACGGGCCGTTCACCACCGCTGCGGCCGCCATCCGGGCCTTCCGCGCGTACGCCCCGCCTGCCCGCCGTGCCGAGTTCGAAGAGCGCATCGCGCGCGCCGCCCAGGCCCTCGCGGCCGGGGAACCCGCCACCACCGAGGATCGCGTCATGCAGGTGCTCGGCCTCAAGTGGGCCGGCGGCCCGACACCTAAAATCTCCAGGAGCCTCGCTCAGCTCACGAAGCTCCAGCGCGAGGACGGTGGCTGGTCGCAGACCCCGTTCCTTGCATCCGACGCCTACGCCACGGGTACGGCGCTGCACGCGCTCCACGAAGCGGGTACGCCTGCGGACAGCCCGGCCTATCGGAAGGGCGTTGCATTCCTACTGAAGACGCAGGCCGCCGACGGCTCCTGGCACGTCCCGAGCCGCGCCGTGAAGTTCCAGCCCTACTTCGAGGGCGGCTTCCCATACGGCCACGATCAATGGATCAGCCAGTGGGCCACCGGCTGGGCGACGATCGCGCTCATCGACGGCTTGCCTACGGCGCGTGCATCGGCGAATCGCTAACCGTTACCCGATCAGTTCGAGCAATCCGTCCACCAGTTGAGCGAGTTCATCGGCGGCGACCACACCCAAGCGCTTACCGATACGATCCACTGAAATCGTACGGATCTGAGAGATCTTGACCCAGGACGGTTTCGGCAGAAGGTCAGCGGGAAGCGAAAGCGTCAGGGGAAACCCGGCCCTCTGCGGCTGGCTGGTGATTGCCATCGCAATCACCGTTTCTGACTTTCGATTGAACAGGTCATGACTGAGGATCAAAACAGGTCTGAGACCAGCCTGCTCGCGACCTCGCACTGGGTTCAAGTCGGCCCAGTAGATTTCGCCTCTCAGTATTCGGGCCAACTGCTGTCACCCAATCCCTGCTCTGCGAGTTGTCTTTCTTCGCAGGGATCGATCTTGGATAGTTCCCGCGCCAAACGGGTTCGCTTCTCGCGCTCCGTCAGCAAGTCGACCGCGGATTGCAGGGCGCGGCTTCGATTGGGGTATCTTCCCTCGCGGACCCACCGATCGAGGTCGGCCACCGTCCGCTCATCCAATGTCACGGCGATTTTCTGCACCACGACTCCAGTATGACAATTTGTACTACCTCGGGGCAAATGCCCCGGCGCTATCATAGCGTTTTCATGCCCATCGACCCCTCCGCCTCCGTCGGCGTCACCGCGCGCATTCACCCCGACGCCGTCATCGGACCGCGCACGCGAATCGGCGAATTTTGCATCGTCGAATCGGATGTCCAGATCGGCGCCGACTGTGTGCTCGAACCTTACGTCTACATCAAACGCTGGACCACCCTCTGCGATCGCAACGAGATCTCCGCCGGAACTGTCCTCGGCACCGATCCGCTCGATAAAAACTTCAGCGGCGAGCGCAGCTACCTCCGCATCGGCAACGGCAACAAGATCCGAGAGCACTACACGATTTCGCGCGGCACCGCTCCCGAATCCGTGACCGAGATCGGCGACGACAACTACATCATGACGTCCGGCCACATCGCTCACAACTGTAAACTCGGCAGCAATATCGTCGTGGCCAGTTGCGCGCTACTCGCTGGATACGTGGAGGTCGAGGATCAGGCGTTCATCTCCGGAGGCGTCGTGGTCCACCAGTTCTCGAAGATCGGACGCCTCGCCATGATCGGCGGCAACACCCGCGTCAATAGCGACGTCCCGCCGTTCTTCCTCTATGCGGGCTTCAACGTCGAAGCGAAAGGCCTGAACGTCGTCGGGCTGAAGCGCGCCGGGTACAAGGCCTCCGACGTCGCCACTCTGAAGAAGGCGTACCAGCTCCTGTACCGGTCCGGTCTGAAACTCGAAGAGGCGCTGGCGCGGATCGAGTCCGAAATTCCAACTCCTGAAACCCTTCACCTGGTTGCGTTCGTCAGACGCAGTGAGCGCGGCATCTGCCGCGAGTAGGTACAATGTGCGTCGGGAGGCGACCTTGATTTCACGCCGCAGCGCGATTCTCGCCGCACTGGCGCCGATGGCCGGCGCTCAGGTCGCCATCGACCCGCGCCAGAAGCCCGCCCCTCCCAAAGAGAAGGATCAGCAGCCGAACGTCAACCTGCGCGTCGGCACGAACCTGGTGCTCATCCCGGTCAGCGTCAACGACGCCCTGATGCGCCCTATCACAGGCCTGGAGAAGGAGAACTTTCGCCTCTTCGACGACCGCGCCGAGCAGTCGATCGCCCAATTCGCGATGGAGGACGAGCCCGTCGCCGTCGGCCTCGTCTTCGACACCAGCGGCAGCATGGGCAGCAAACTCAGCCGCTCCCGTCTCGCCGCCCGCGCCTTCTTTCGCACCGGCAACGAGGGCGAGGACGAGTACTTCCTCGTCGAATTCGACGACCGCCCTCGTCTCTCGACGCCGCTCACCACCGATACGGGACAGATCGAAAGCCAGCTTCTCTTCTCGAAATCGCACGGCTCCACCGCCCTCCTCGACGCGCTGCTGCTCGCGATCAACGAGATGCACAAATCGAAAAAGAAGAAGAAGGCCCTGCTGGTGATCTCGGACGGTGGCGACAATCACAGCCGCTATTCCACCTCCGAAGTCCAGAAGGTGATCCGGGAAAGCGACGTCCTGATCTATGCCATCGGCGTCTTCGGCGGCGGGTCCACGAACGAAGAGTTCGGCGGCCCCGAACTGCTCACCAAAATCGCCGAGAGCACCGGGGGACGCATGTACGAAGCCGTGGCCTTCGACCTCCCGGACATCGCCAAGAAGATCGGCATCGACCTGCGCAATCGTTATATTCTGGGCTATTACCCGAAGAACGCCGTGTCGGACGGCAAGTACCACCGGGTCGACGTGCGGCTGGTCCCACCGCGGGGGTTGCCGAAACTCCAGGCCCACTGGCGCACCGGCTATTTCGCGCCCATCGAGTGACGCAACCTTTCGTGTACTACAAGCATCAAAACTATTACAAGGACATGGTTACCCTTTCTATCCGCAACGGTTTCCGCGCGAGCGCGTTGACGCTGGCGCCTGCCCTTCTACTTGCCGCTTCCGCCTACGCCCAACAGGCTCCGGCCGGAGTCTCTAACTTCCATGTAGTCAACGACCACGTGTATCGTGGCGGCCAGCCCAGCGACGCCGGATTCCAGGCGCTCGCCAAGATGGGCATCAAGACCGTGCTCGATCTGCGCGAGGCCGACAGCCGCTCGCAGGCCGAAAAAAAGGTCGTGGAAGCCGCGGGTATGAAGTACGTAAACATCCCGTTTTACGGCATCAGTACGCCTTCGCCCGCTCAGGTAGCGAACGCCCTTTCGATCCTGAATAACAAGGATAACGGAACCGTTTTCGTGCACTGCCGCCGTGGCGCCGACCGCACCGGCACCGTCATCGCCGCGTACCGCGTCGGGCACGACGGTTGGGCGAACGGCAAGGCACTCGACGAAGCCAAGGGTTACGGTCTGACTTTCATCGCCGTCGGAATGCACCACTTCATCCGCGATTATCGCGCGCCGGTCCAGAACGCCGACGCCACCGCCGCCACCGCTCCGACCGTCAACTAAGAGTCTCCTCCGAGCCGCGGATGGACCCGCCGGGTTCGTCCGCGGCTATTGTGTCCAGCCACCCACCCCTTCCAGGTGTATCCAGCCTCTCGCCCTCCGAAACTCCGTTTCTTTCATTGAATTCCGAGTCCGCCATCTCTTATACTGTGGTGTCGTTCGCGCCATAGGACCTGGACTTCTGTCCCAAGGCCTTGGCCCATCCTTAGGAGGATCTCAGTCGATGCTCTCAAACTCCACCCGGCGCGCCGGCCGTGTACGCGGCGTTGCGCCGGTATCACGGCTCATGCAGGCGTTCCTCTTTGTCATTGCCCTTTGCTTCCCCCTGATGGCTCAGGAATCGGGCGGGGAAGCTAACCTGAAATTGCCAGATCTCGGGTCCGCCACCTTCCTGGGTGGCATCAACGGCCACACGCTACTGATGGCTGGCCTGCTGGTGAGCGCTTTGGGCCTCGTCTTTGGCCTCATTATTTTCGTTCGCCTGCGCAACATGCCGGTGCACTCGTCGATGCGCGAAGTCTCCGAGCTGATCTACGAAACCTGCAAGACTTATCTCGCGACCCAGGGCCGATTCCTGATGCTCCTGGAGCTGTTCATCGCGGTCATTATCGTCTTCTATTTCGGCTTCTTGCAGGGTTTTGAGATGTTCCGTGTGCTGGTGATCCTGGTCTTCAGCGTCGTCGGCATCTCCGGCAGCTTCGCCGTCGCCGCCTTCGGGATGCGCGTCAATACCTTCGCGAACTCCCGCACCGCCTTCGCCGCCCTCCGCGGCAAACCGTTCCCCTGTTACGCCATTCCCCTCCAGGCCGGCATGAGCATCGGCATGCTCCTCGTTTCCGTCGAGCTGCTGATCATGCTGTTCATCCTGCTGTTCATCCCCGGAGACCTCGCCGGCCCCTGCTTCATCGGCTTCGCCATCGGGGAATCGCTGGGCGCGGCTGCGCTCCGCGTCGCCGGCGGCATCTTCACCAAGATCGCCGACATCGGCAGCGACCTCATGAAGATCGTCTTCAAGATCAAAGAAGACGACGCCCGGAACCCCGGCGTCATCGCCGATTGCACGGGCGACAACGCGGGCGACTCGGTCGGACCCTCGGCCGACGGTTTCGAGACCTACGGCGTCACCGGCGTCGCGCTCATCACCTTCATTCTGCTCGCGGTTCACGAACCGCTGGTTCAGGTCCAACTCCTCGTCTGGATCTTCACCATGCGCGTCATGATGGTGATCTCCTCCGGTATCGGCTACTTCATCAACGACGTCATCGCCAAAGGCCGTTTCGCCAATGCCGATAAGATGAACTTCGAAACGCCTCTGACCACCCTGGTTTGGCTGACGTCCCTCCTCTCCATCGGCCTGACGTACGTCATCAGCTCGATGATGATCCCGGTTCTCGCCGGCGATTCCACGCTGTGGTGGAAGCTCGCGACGATCATCAGTTGCGGGACTCTGGCGGGCGCTGTCATTCCCGAGTTCGTGAAGGTCTTCACCTCCACCAGTTCGCGGCACGTACAAGAGATCGTCACCAGTTCGCGCGAAGGCGGCGCGTCCCTGAATATTCTCTCCGGCTTCGTCGCCGGCAACTTCAGCGCCTACTGGCTCGGATTTGCGATGCTCGCCCTGATGTCGATCGCCTACTCCGTCAGCAATGGGTTCCCCGTCGGCATCATGGTCGCTCCGGCGGTCTTCGCGTTCGGTCTGGTCGCGTTCGGCTTCCTCGGCATGGGACCGGTCACCATCGCGGTCGATAGCTACGGCCCGGTCACCGATAACGCGCAATCGATCTACGAGCTCTCGATGGTCGAGACCACTCCCGGCGTCGCCGCCGACATCCAGAAGACCTTCGGCTTCGCCCCGCAGTTCGAGAAAGCCAAGGACTACCTCGAAGAGAACGATGGCGCGGGCAACACGTTCAAAGCCACCTCCAAGCCGGTGCTGATCGGCACCGCCGTGGTCGGCGCCACGACCATGATCTTCTCCACCATCGTGGCCCTCACCAACAAACTGACCACGAACATGGACAAGCTCTCGCTGATGCACGCGCCCTTCCTGCTCGGCCTTATCGCCGGCGGCGCGATCATCTACTGGTTCACCGGCGCCAGCGCCCAGGCCGTCACCACCGGCGCCTACCGCGCGGTGGAATTCATCAAGCGCAACATCAAACTGGAAGGCGTCGAGAAGGCGTCGGTCGCGGACTCGAAGAAGGTAGTCGAGATCTGCACCAAGTATGCGCAAAAAGGCATGCTGAACATCTTCCTCGTGGTCTTCTTCGCGACCCTGGCGTTCGCGTTCCTCGAACCGTTCTTCTTCGTCGGCTATCTGGTCTCCATCGCGCTCTTCGGCTTGTACCAGGCTATCTTCATGGCCAATGCCGGCGGCGCCTGGGACAACGCGAAGAAGGTCGTCGAGACCGAGCTCCGCGCCAAGGGCACCCCGCTCCACGACGCCTGTGTGGTCGGCGATACGGTCGGCGACCCGTTCAAGGACACCAGTTCCGTGGCCCTCAACCCGATCATCAAGTTCACGACCCTGTTCGGCCTCCTCGCCGTTTCCCTGGCCGTGGACCTCTCGAAGAAGCAAGGCAACGGCCTGACCACCGGTCTCGCCGCCGTCTTCTTCCTGATCTCCGTGTTCTTCGTCTACCGCAGCTTCTACGGCATGCGGATCGAAAGCGAATAACCCGGTTCCAACCCCAAAGGGGCGGACGGCTTCGAGCCATCCGCCCCTTTTTATTTCTCTCGCCAAGACGCCAAGACGCAAAGGCAATTCAAAGGCCAGGGTTTTGATTTTGAAGTTCCTTTGCGCCTTTGCGCCTTGGCGAGAGGAAGCTTTTTAGGCATCGCAACACACCTAAACATTGCCAGGACGAGGGGCGCCCGCTGTATACTCTCAAGGCATGCGCGTGCCACTGAGCCCGGTTCGCTGCCTCTATAGCGGCGTCGATCTGTACCCGCGTAAGACCGCCGTCGTCTCCGGCGACCTGCGCTTCACCTATGCCGAATTCGGCGAGCGGTGCGAGCGCCTCGCCTTCGGGCTCCAGTCTCTCGGCGTCCAGCCCGGCGACCGCGTCGCCTACCTCAGTTTCAACAACCACCAGCTTCTCGAAGGCTATTACGCGCCCCTCCTGGCCGGCGCGATCTCGATGCCCTTGAACGTGCGGCTCACGCCCGCCGAGCTCACCTCCATCCTGAATCATGCCGAGCCCCGCGTCCTGTTCTACGAGTCGGACTTCGCCCCCGCGGTCGATCATCTCCGCACCGTCTGCCCCGCCACCACCCATTGGATCGAGCTCGGCGCGCCCTACGAGGACCTCCTCACAAAGGGCCGCCTCCCCCGCCCCGACCTTTTCTCCCTCGACGAGGACGCCATCGGCGAGCTCTTCTACACCAGCGGCTCCACCGGCACTCCCAAGGGCGTGATGCTCTCGCACCGGACGCTCTACATGCACGCGCTCTCCGTGCTCGCGACCTTCGTCCGCAGCGACCGCAACGTCGAACTACACACGATCCCGTTGTTTCACGCCAACGGCTGGGGTCGCGCGCACACCTCCGTCATGGCCGGCCTCACCCAGATCATGGTCCGCCGCTTCGACCCCGCGCTCGTCCTGCGTTTGATCGAGCAGGAACACGCCACCGGCATGGCGCTCGTCCCCACGATGGCGAACGCCCTCCTCAATTGCCCCGACTTGCGCCGCTACGACGTTTCGAGCATGGCCGAGATCATGATGGGCGGCGCCGCTTCTTCGCCAGAGCTGGTTGCCCGCATGGAACAGGTGTTTCCGAAGGCGCGCGTGATGGCGGGCTACGGCCTCACCGAGAGCGGACCGGTCGCCACCTGCGCCCGTCCCAAATGCACCGTCGACGGCGTCAGTGAGGACGAACGCCTGCGCCACCTCGCCATGGCCGGTTGGCCGCTTCCCGGCTGCGAGGTCAGCGTCTTCGACCTCCACAACCAGCCCGTTCCGCGCGACGGCGAAACCATCGGCGAAGTCGTGATCCGCGGCGACGTCATCATGGACGGCTATTACAAGGAGCCGAAGGCCACCGCCGACGTCCTGATCGACGGCTGGCTGCACACCGGCGACATGGGCGTGTGGGACGAAGAGAACTACATCCACATCGTCGACCGCAAGAAGGACATCATCATCAGCGGCGGCGAGAACATTTCGTCGATCGAGGTCGAGCGCGCCATCGCGTCACACCCCGCGGTTCTCGAATGCGCCGTGGTCGCCGCGCCCGATCCGCAGTGGGGCGAAATTCCCGCCGCCTACGTGGTCCGTAAGCCCGGCGCCGCGCTCACCCAGGACGACCTCTGCACGCACCTCGCCGGCCGCATCGCCAAATTCAAAATGCCCCGCCGCATCGAATTCACCGACACCGCACTGCCCAAGACGGGCACCGGCAAGATCCTCAAACGGGAGCTCCGCGAGACCTTCTGGGGCGGCAAGAACCGGCGGGTCCAGGGATGACGCTGCTCGCGGCAATCCCAATCTTCGTGATGCTGTTGCTGCTTGGCGTCCTCCGACGCCCGGCGTGGATGGCCTCGCTCGTCGGCCTCGCCGCCGCCGTCGCGGTCGCGCTCGCCGTCTACCACGTGCCTGTCCCGCGCCTCGTCGCGACGGTCACCTACGGCGCCGCGTTCGGCCTGTTCCCGATCGGCTGGGTCGTCTTCTCCGCGATTCTGCTCTACCGCATCATTCTCGAGAGCGGCAAGTTCGACATCCTCAAGGACTCCATCGGCCACCTTACCGACGATGCCCGGCTCCAGGCCCTGCTGATCGCCTTCGCCTTCGGCGCGTTCATCGAGGGCGCCGCGGGCTTCGGCACGCCGGTCGCGGTCGCCGCTGCCATGCTCACGGGACTGGGCTTCTCGCCCTTCTATGCCGCCGCGATCTGCCTGCTCGCCAACACGGCGCCGGTCGCCTTCGGCTCCATCGGCATTCCCATCACGACTCTCGCCGTCACGACCGGCCTGCCACTCGACCGTCTCAGCGCCGGCGTCGGACGCATCTGCGCGCCGGTATCGCTGATCGTCCCGGCGTACCTGATCGTCGTGATGTCGGGCTGGAAAGGCCTGCGCGCCGTCTTCCCGGCGGCCGCCGCCTGCGGCATTGCCTTCGCCGGGACGCAATTCGCGGTCTCGAATTTCATCGGCCCGCAGCTCACCGACATCCTCTCGTCGCTGGCGGCGATGGCCGTGCTCCTGCTGATCATGCGCCGCAAGAAACGCGGCGTCAGCCAGCACTCCGGCCGCGACATCTTCATGGCGTGGGCGCCCTACGGCCTGCTCGTCGTGTTCGTCCTGCTCTGGGGATACAAACCCCTCCAGGTGCAGCTCGACACCTATACGATTCCGGTCCATTGGCCCGGCCTCGCCGACAAGCCGCCGTTCAAATTCAACTGGCTCTCCGCCTCCGGGACCGCCTGTCTTTTCGCCGCGATCCTGGGAGCGTTCGTCGCCGGACTCAGCCTCCGCCAGTTCGGCAAGGTGCTCGTCCACACGGCGAAGCAGCTCGCTCTCGCCGAACTGACCCTCGCCGCCGTCCTCGCCCTCGCCTTTACGATGAACTACTCCGGCGCCACCACGACCCTCGGACTCGCCTTCGCCGCCACAGGAGCCCTGTTCCCGTTCTTCAGCGCCATGCTCGGCTGGCTCGGAGTCTTCCTCACCGGCAGCGACACCTCCGCCAACGCGCTCTTCGGAAACCTGCAAGTCGTGACCGCCGGCAAGCTCGGCATGGACCCGGTCCTGATGGCCGCCGCCAACTCCGCCGGAGGCGTAATGGGCAAAATGATCAGCCTCACGAGCATCGCGGTGGCGGCCTGCGCCACCTCGATGAAGCGCGAGGACGAGGCGTTACTCTTCCGCTTCACCCTGAAGCACAGCATCATCCTGGCGTCGGCAATCGGTCTGATCGCGATGTTCTACGCCTACGTGATGCCCTCCTGGGCGCCGTAACCGCCCTCGACTCGACTACCGAAACAGAGCCGCGACAGTTATGGAGCGGTTGTCCCAGCGAAAGAATCGGCCACTGAATCAACCGCTCCATTACTGTCGCGGCTCTGTTTGTTGAATTACGCCCCGACCGCCTTCACCATCGGCACGGGGACCAGCAGAGTTTTCCCCGCCAGTGTCGTCAACCCGTCCAGCACTCCGACGTACCGAGCCCACAGAGCCGGCGCCCCGCTGAGCTTCCACAGCACTTCCGAATGCACCCACGCCGCCTCGCGCGCCGCCGCGACGTTCCACGCCGCGACCGTGTCCTCCAGATGGGACACCTCCGGCAGCGCGTCCCCCAGCAGCCGCACCATCAGCTTCTTCTTGGCCAGATCGACCAGCCCGTCGAGCGTTCCGTTCACGCCCGTGTAGTCCCGGTACACCGCCGACCCGTGCGCCGGCTCCGTGTACGTGATCTTGCACGTCGCGTCGATCGCCAGCGCCAGATCGTGATTGATGTGCGCGTTGATGCCCGCCAGCGCAAATTGAATGCGCGCGACGGCCGCCTGCGACCGTCGCGAGAACAGAGCCGTCCAGCAGCTCGACGCCCGCTCGCCTGCCAGCCACCCCGAGAGCGCGTCGAAATACAGCCGCGCGAACTGCACGTCCAGTTCCGCCAGCCATTGCGGATCGGCGAACCCGCCCGCGGCAACCCTGGTCTCGACCGCCTGCGTCACCTGCAGATAGAGCCAGTTGAACCACTTCAGCCCGTCGCCGTCCGCCATCAGGCCGTCGAGCGTTTGCATGGTGGCGAGCACTTGCGCTATCGTCTGTGGCGGTGTTTCGAGGACTGCGCGGATTTGCGGATCGTACGGGAACATGGCGGCTCCATTATAGGAGGCTCGCCGCCTTCGTGGCACTCGTGTGTTTCCCGGGCTGCACTCGCCCCGCACCCGCGCCCCTCACGATCTCCGTCGCCGCGAGCCTCCAGAGCGCAATGGCCGACGCCGTCCGCGCCTACCCGGAGGCGCACGTGGACGTCAACTACGGCGGCTCCGGCGCGCTGGCGCAGCAGATCGTCAGCGGGGCACCGGTCGACGTCTTCCTCTCCGCCGCTCCCAAGCCCATGGACGACCTCGCCGCCCGCGGACTCCTCCTCCCCGGCACGCGCCGCGACCTCCTCCGCAACGACATTGTCCTGATCGGTTCCGTCCATTCCTGGCAGGATCTCGCGTCGCCCTCCGTGAAGCGGATCGCCCTCGGCGACCCCGCCTCGGTCCCGGCGGGCGACTACGGGCGCCAGGTGCTCCAGCACCTCGGACTCTGGGACAGAGTCCGCGATAAGCTCGTGCTGGCCAAGGACGTGACCCAAGTCGTGAGCTACGTCGGCACGGGCAACGCGGATGCCGGAGTGGTCTATGCAAGCGACGCGACTGGGAACCGTATTGCAGCGCCGCCGGATAGTCACACACCGGTGGTCTATCCGATCGCCGTGATTCAATCGACTCGCGCTCCCGCGGCGGCAAAGGCCTTCGCCGCTTACCTAGCCAGCCCGGCTGCCGCTGCCATCTTCAAAACCCACGGTTTCACCCCGGTGACGCCGTGAACCCGTTCTGGATCTCGCTCAAAACCGCCTTCGCCGCGACCGCGCTCACGTTCGTCCTGGGACTCGCCGCCGCCCACGCCCTGGCGCGAACCCGCAGCCGCGCCCGTGGCCTCATCGACGGTCTCCTCACCCTCCCGCTCGTCCTCCCGCCGACCGTCGTCGGCTTCTTCCTCCTCCTGATCTTCGGCCGCCACAGCGCCGTCGGACGCGCTCTCGAAGCCATCGGACTCACCATCGTCTTCTCCTGGCCCGCCGCCGTCCTCGCCGCAACCGTGGTCGCGTTCCCGCTCATGTACCGCACCGCGCTCGGCGCGTTCGAGCAAGTCTCGCCCGACCTGATCGGCGCCGCCCGCACACTCGGCGCGGGCGAATGGCGCATCTTCACCCGCGTCCTGATCCCGCTCGCCCGACCTGGCATCATCGCCGGGATCGTCCTCGCCTTCGCCCGCGCGCTCGGCGAGTTCGGCGCGACCCTCATGATCGCCGGCAACATTCCCGGCCGCACCCAGACGATGCCGATCGCGATCTTCTTCGCTGCCGAGGCCGGCGACCTCCAGCGCGCCCTTCTCTGGGTCGCCGCGACCGCCGCCCTCTCGCTCGCCTCCATCGCCGCCCTCCACTACTTCGGCAATCCGCCGCGACCCGCGCCGCACCCGACTGTCCCCGAACCCGTCACCGCACGGCCGCTCCCGCCAGCCGCAACACCCGCGCGCGCCGCGCTCACCGTCGACATTCGCCTCCAACGCGGCTCCTTCGCTCTCGATGTCCGTTTCGACAATCGCGCGCGCACACTGGGCTTGCTCGGCGCCTCGGGCTCTGGCAAGAGCATGACGCTGCGCGCCATCGCCGGCCTCGAAACACCCGCCGAGGGCGCCATCATCCTGAACGGCCGGGTCCTCTTCGACTCGAAGTCCAAGACCGACCTCTCGCCCGCCGACCGCCGCGTCGGCGTGGTCTTCCAGAACGCCGCGCTCTTTCCCCACCTTACGGTCCGCGAGAACATCGCCTTCGGACTTCGCGGCCGGGCCGACCGCGATCGCATTGTCTCCGAATGGGCACAGCGCGCCCAGGTCGAACCGTATCTCGACCGCCTTCCCGCCGAACTCTCCGGCGGCCAGCAGCAGCGCGCCGCGCTCGCCCGCGCCCTCGCCATGCAGCCCGACGCCTTGCTCCTCGACGAGCCCTTCTCCGCCCTCGACCCCCACCTCCGCGCCCGCCTCGAAGAGGAGCTCCGCGCCGTCCTCGCCTCCTACCCCGGCGCCGTCATCTTCGTCACCCACGACCGCAACGAGGCCTTCCGCATGTGCGAGGAACTCGCCGTTCTCGCCGACGGCCACGTCGACGCCGCCGGTCCGCGCGACCGCCTCTTCTCCGACCCCGGAACCCTCGCCGCCGCCCGCGTCACTGGCTGCCGCAATATCGCCCGCATGCGCCCCGTCGACGCAAACCACATCCGCATCGACGAGTGGGGCGCCATCCTGCGCGTCGCCGAACCCGTCCACGACGCGACCTTCGCCGGCATTCGCGCGCACCACGTCGCCATCACCGACGGTCCGGCCGCCCAGAACACGTTCGCCTGCGAGATCGGACAGATCGTCGACTCGCCCTTCGAACGCACCGTCTATCTCCGGCTGAACGGCGCCGCGCTCGAAGCCGACGTCGCGAAGTCGTGGACCCCACCCGCCGACCCGCACGTTTACCTCGACCCCGCCCACATCCTCCTGCTACGGGGCTAAAATCGGGCCATGCGCCCTGTACTCGCCCTGCTCGCGGCCGCCACCGCCCTCTGCGCACAGATCAAGCCCGAAGACGTCGCCACACGTTTCTTCGACCGCGTCGCCGGTCTCACGGGCAAACTCCGCACCGTCGGCCTGCGCCCCAACCTCGCCGCGATCGCGGTCGACGGCTTCGCCGCCAAGCCGCATAGCCTCTCGGGCGACCTGCAGGTCGGCGCCAAGTTGCTCCCCATCACCGCCACCTCATGGACACGCCTCGAATCCGCGGACCACACGTGGATCGACATCGTCGAGCTCCCGACAGAGGATGCCGCGAAGAAGCTACCCGACCAGTGGCGCCAGCCCAACACCGGCCAGAACTACCCCGACGCGTTCTCCCTGATCGCGCTCAACGCCACGAACGGCCACGACGCCGCGAGCGCCGTCGCGATCCGCGGACGCACCGTCATCAACGTCGGCGTGCCGATCCCGTTCGCCGTCCACATGTGGATGAACCCCGGCAATACTCCCGACGAGCTCGCCGCGATCGACCGCGCCGTCGGTGCCCTGGCCCACGCTCTCGAAGCCACTGTCAACGCGGTCAAAGACCCCGCCTACCTCACCTGGATTCCGCCTGCCGAGCCGACGGACGAGACCATCCGCATGCGCCGCATTGCCTCCCTGGCGCGGCTCTGGAGCGAGGCCAAGTACAACTTCGTCTTCCTCGACCAGCGCAAGAATCTCGACTGGGACAGCATGCTCGAGCTCTACCTGCCGCGCGTGATGAATGCGAAGTCCAACGAGGAGTATGTGGGAATCCTGAAGGAAGCCGCCGCGCTGCTCGCCGACGGCCACACCGGCGTCTCGGGCGGGAGCGCCACCGACGCGCCGGCGCTCCGCATCGAGCCGATCGAAGGCCGCCCCGTCCTGACCGGGATCGGCGATGTGCCCGCGCTCAAGGCCGCCGGCCTGCAGCCCGGCATGGAGTTGATCGCCGTCGACGGCGTCCCTGCCGCGGATGTCCGCAAGAAGCTCGAGCGCGTCGTCGGCGCCTCGACCCCACAGAGCCGCGCCAAATCGGTCGACTCCATGCTGCTCACCGGCCCGCCCAACACGTCCGTTAGGGCCGTTTTCCGTAACGCCACCGGCAGCACCGTCGACGCCGACTTCCGCCGCAACGCCATGACCCTTCCCGCGAAGGCGTTCCCGTGGCGCAAATCGTCCTTCGAGTACCGCGAGCTCCCCGGCAACATCGCCTACGTCGCGCTCAACTCATTCGGCAGCGACAACGTTGTCAAGGCCTTCGACCGCAACTACGACGCCATCCGCAAAGCCTCCGGCATCATCATCGACGTCCGTGAAAACGGCGGCGGCAGCAGCAATTACGGCTACGACATCATCGCGCGCCTGATCGGTCCCGGGACGATCCTGAAGACCTCCACCTGGCGCACTCGCGACTATATACCGACGTTCCGAGCCTGGGGCAGGCCGGAGACGTGGCACGAAGGAACCCACGACGACATCGCGTCGCGAGGCGATAATCCCTTCCTCGGGCCGGTCGTCGTGCTGATCGGGCCGAACACCTTCAGCGCCGCCGAAGATTTCCTCGTCCCGCTCAAGGCCGCTCACCGAGCGACGCTGATCGGCACTCCCAGCGGAGGCTCGACGGGCCAGCCGCTGGGCGTCGCCCTCTTTCAGTGCTCGGCCAGAATCTGCACGAAATGGGATCGCTTCCCCGACGGCACAGAATTCGTGGGCGTAGGGGTCCAACCCGACATCGCCGTCGCCCCCACGATCGCCGACATCGCCAACAACCGCGACCCGGTCCTGGAGAAGGCGCAGGAAATCCTGAAGAAGAACTAATACTTCACTGGTGGGGCGGGCAATCGTGCCCGCAGCCGGCTTTTAGCCGGCCCGTTCGAGTCCCCCGCCGGCCGAAGAAGCCGCCTGAAAGGCGGCTGCGGGCACGATTGCCCGCCCCACGAGAACTGCAGCCCGTGGCAGGACGACTCAGGGTTCACGGCGTCGATATGGCTATTTTTTCCCTTGCTTGGCGATGATCTGATCTTTTATCTTTTGATACGTCGCCGAAGGAATGATCTTCTTCTGCACGAGCTCGTTCTTCGCGCGGTACGGCCGTCCCGCCACGATCTTCGCGGCGTAAGCGTCCCCAATCCCAGGCAGCGATTTCAAATCGGCCTCGCTCGCCGTATTGATGTCCATCAATCCGGCTTTTGCCTCTGTTTTCGCCGTCTTGGTGTCCGCCTTTTTCGACGCTTGCGGAGCCCCGGCCAACGCAAACGCTGCAATCAGAATCAACAGGTATCGCATCAATCGCATACTCCGAATATACCCGCGATTGACTTCCCACCCGCCGTCCCATACATTCGTTTCCGTACATCATGACCCCCTGGCAACAGAATTTCGATCCCTTGGGCAACCCGGTCCTGTCGACGATCGCCGCTGCCATCCCCGTCTGCACGCTCTTTTACTTTTTAGCGGTCCGACGCTCCGCCGCCTGGCTCGCCGCCATCTTCGGCTTCCTCGCGGCCGTCATCATCGCCCTGGCCGTCTTCAAAATGCCCGCCCACATGGTCGCCGGCGCGGTCGCCGACGGCCTCGTCTTCGGCTGGTTCCGCATCGCCTGGATCGTCGTGGCCGCCGTCTTCGTCTACGAACTCTCCGTCGACTCCGGCAAGTTCGAGGTCGTCAAACAATCGGTCGGCGGCATTTCCAACGACCGGCGCCTCCAGGTCCTGCTGATCGCCTTCGCTTTCGGCGCGCTCCTCGAAGGCGCGGGCGGAGGCGGCGCGCCCGTTGCCATCACCGGAGCCATGATGATCGGCATGGGCTTCCCGCCGTTCCAGACCGCGGTCCTCTGCCTGATCGCCAACTCTGCTCCGGTCGCGTACGGCGGACTCGGCAATCCCGTCCGTACCCTGGTCGCGGTCACCGGACTGCGCGAAGAGGACTTCAGCGCCATGCTCGGCCGCATCCTGCCGCTCACGACGCTCGTCCTCCCGTTCTGGCTCGTCCGCGTCCTCTGCAAAACCCGCGAGACCATCGCCGTCTGGCCCGGCCTCCTCGCCTGCGGCGTGATCTTCGGGAGTATCCAGTTCTTCTGGTCGAACTACATGGGGGCGTCGCTCGTCGACATCACCGCCGGAATCGGCACCCTCCTGCTGCTCGCCGCTTTCTTCAAGATCTGGCGCCCCAAACAGCAATGGCGCTACGAAGGCGAAGCCGCCGCCAAACACTACGACCTCAGGTTCGGCCGCGTCCTCCTCGCCTGGTCGCCGTTCATCCTGCTCTCCGCTTTCGTCGTCCTCTGGGGCCAGCCCGTCGTCGCCAAATTCCTCGACAGCTACTCGTGGAAGCAGCCCGTCCCCGGCCTGCACAAGATGGTCATCCGGATGCCGCCCGTCACGCTCCAGCCGTTCGCCGAATCCGCCCTGTTCGACGTCTCGTGGCTCGCCACGCCCGGCACCGGGATCTTCATCGCGGGCCTGATCGCGGGACCGCTAATCGGGCTGTCCTTCAAACGCACGATCCAAGTCTTCTGCCAGTCGGTCTGGCGCTTGCGGCTCAGCCTCGTCGCCATCATGTCGATGCTCGGCCTCGGTTACGTGACCCGCTACTGCGGTATGGACGCGACCATGGGGATGGCGCTCGCGCACACCGGCGTCCTGTTCCCGTTCTTCGGGACGATGATCGGCTGGCTCGGCGTCGCGCTCAGCGGCACCGACGCCGGCTCCAACGCCCTCTTTGGCAGCCTGCAAGTGATCGCCGCCAACAAGCTCGGCCTCAGCCCGATTCTCATGGGTGCGGCCAATAGCGCCGGAGGCGTGATGGGCAAGATGGTCGCCGCCCAATCGCTCGTCATCGGGTGCGCCGTCACCGGGCAGGAAGGCAAGGAAGGCGAGCTCTTCCGCGCCGTCCTCAAACACAGCCTCGCGCTGCTCGCGCTGGTCGGGCTGATCGTCGTGATGTACGCTTACGTGTTCCCCAGCGCCATCCCCAACGGACACCGATACTGGTAACGCTATGCCCGCCAAGAAACTGTCGCCGCTCGACCGCGTCCGCCGGATCTGCCTCGCCTTCCCCGGCGCCGAGGAGAAGCTCTCGCACGGCTCCCCGACCTTCTTCACGCCCAAGCGCGTCTTCGCCTCGTTCGCCGACAGTCACCACGGCGACGGCCACATCGCCGTCTGGATTCCCGCCGCGCCGGGCGTCCAGGAAGCGCTGATCGAAGAGGACCCCGCGACGTACTACCGCCCGCCGTACGTGGGCGTCTCCGGCTGGGTGGGGGTCGAGTTCGCACGCGTCGACGACGACCAACTGGGCGCCCTTCTCCGCGAAGCCCACAGCTTTATCACCGCGAAGTCCAAAAAGCCGCGACGGTAACCCTACGGCACAAGCGTCATCGCGAGTATCTTGACGGCCGGAACGCTCGAGATCACACTGCCATCGTTCTGCGAGGCGTCGCCCACATCGGGCAACTGGACACTGGCGACTGTCTTACCTGGGTCCAGAGCGAACGAATAGGCATACAACCGTGTGTTGCCGGAGACCGCGTTGTAATTGACCGAATTGAAATATCGCATGCTCACTGCGACCCATTCCGCCGGGTAGGAATGCGGAACGAACCAGTCGCTGACGCCCTGCGTGAACACCGTAGAGGAGCCGTCCGTGTATCGGACCGTAAACTTCGCGGCCGGTTGGCTCGCATCTTGGGCAAGACTGGGGTCGACGAGGGCTGCCAGAAGCTGCTCGTCGCAGCAAGCCGCCGTGGCCAGTACCACGAGTTGGGAGAACCGTCCTGGCGGCAAAGTGAGCGTGGCGGCCGGAGCCGCCGCCACATTCGGCGTGTTCGCCCCGGCGAGTGGAATGCGGATGCCGTTCCATGCGACGGAGCTTCCCAACAGGGTGCCCGAGTAAGTTTCGAAGAAGTCGTCCAGTCCCGGAAGCGAGTAGAAACCTTGGTCTCCCGTCAACAACGCGCCGTCCGTGCGGATGCCGTAGAGATTGAAGACGGAGCTCAGATCCACGGAGACCGGGAGCCCGGCGTTGACGGCGGACCGATACGCGCCGCCGCTGTCGAACTGTACGAGCCGGTGCCCGCCGGTGTCGAACACCGCGATCGTCCCACCGGCGCCGACGCCGAGCCCCGCCGGTGTTTGCAAGTCGGAGCCGCCAAAGTTGCCGCGATAATCGCCCAGCGCTCCGAAGCGCTCGACGCGCCCGTTGCCGCTGTCGGCCACCAGCACGTCGCCGTTCGACGCGAAGGCGATCGCCGAGGGCTGACGGAGTTGGCCGGCACCCGCGCCGGTCGACCCAAAGTGGAAAAGGTACACGCCGTTCCGGTCGAAGACCTCGACCCGGTCGTTGCCGCTGTCGACCACGAACACATTGCCGCTGCTGTCGACGGCAATCCCCGCCGGCGATTGGAACCGGCCGTGGCGTGACCCTGTTGTTCCCCACTGTGCGCGATAAGTCAGCGCCGTCGAAGCACTGCACGCGGTCGTTGCCGGTGTCGGCGACGCAGACGGCGCCGTTCGCGCCGATCGCAATCGCCGCCGGATTCCGGAACCGCCCGGGGCCCGTTCCCAGCCCGCCGAAGGCAAAGCGGAAGACTCCGTTCCGGTCGAACACCTGAATGCGATGGTTGCCGCTGTCCGCCACCCAGATATCCTGATTGGCGGCGATCGCGACCCCCATCGGATGGTCGAATTGCCCTGTGGCGGTTCCAGGGCTGCCGAAGGAAGAGCGCACAACCCCGCTGCTATCGTATTGATCCAGCCGCCCACCGGTGACGTTCGCGACCAGCAACAGCCCGCCGGCTGTGAGCGCCATGCCGGGCGGCGACACCACGGTCAGGGTCGCGACGGTCGGGCTCTCGCCGGCGGGAACACTCCGCGGGTCCGGCGGGTTAAAGGCGGCGAACGGAAACTGATCGAATGGGTTGACCGGCTCCAGCCGGTTGAGCTTACTACCGGCCGTCGAGGCGCGAATCCGCACTGAGATCGTGCACACCGCGCCTGCCGGAAGACTCGCGCTGTCGAGGGTGATCACCGCGGTACCGGGAGCGGCTACGATATTGCCGTCGCCGCACGTGCCGACCAGACCGTTCGGATTTTCGACCAGCAGACCGCCCGGCAGAGGATCGAAAAACTTCACACCGTCGAGCCCGGCGGGGTTCGCATTCGTGATCGTGAAGGTCAGCAGCGTCGAGCCATTGACCGGGATGACGGCGGGCGAGAAGCTCTCGACAATTACCGGCGGAGCGGAGACGTTGACGATTAGCGGCGCGCTCAGACCCCCGGCGAGGTTGATGTCGCCTTCGTAACGGGCGGTGAAGGAGTGCCGCCCGCCGCTCACGCAGAGGGTCACGGCGTTCGCGCAGACGTAGAACTGGCTGTCCCCCGTACTCCCTGTCACCTGCGTGGCGAGCGCGGTTCCGCCGTCGAGCAGGGTGACGACGCCGCGAGGACTTCCGATTCCCGACGGGACGCTCACGAACGCGTGGAACTGATATCCGGCGCCGACCGGCTGCACGTCCAGCGAGACCGAGCTCGGTTCCTTCGCAACCGTGACCGGAATCGGATTGGACCGGCTGCCGCCGAACGCGGCATCTCCGCGGTAGACGGCCGAAAGGGAATAGCTGCCGGCCGGCAGCGTTGCGATCGATCCCAAAAACGTCCCGCCGCTCAGAACACCGGAGCCGCCGGATGCATCCGGCGTTGCCGAGAACTCGACGACGCCGCTGGGAGTCCCGGCGCCGGCGGCAGGGCTGACTTGAACGGTGAACGGTACAGACTTCCCGTGTACGGTCGAGATGCTGCTCCCCTGCGCAGACGACAGCGTCGTCACCGTCGCGCGGAAGGCGGCGGCCTCCGACGCCCAGGCGTTCACGAGATTGGCAGCGTTGACCGAGCCGAGGCCCGTAGTCAGATCGTAGCCAGCGCCCGACTTGTATCCCTGCTGCACGGGATCGCCCGGGGCGCCGACGCTATTGTCGCCCGTCGTGATGTCCTGGAAGACGCAGTTACTCACCAACGAGGGATTGGTCATGCTGCTCGAGTCGCAGTTCGCGTAGTTCTGGTGGGCGGCCAGCGAGTAGAGCACGTAGTTCGCGAGGCCCTGGCGACGGCCCGTCTTTTGCACGATCAACGCCATGATGCCGGCGAAGGTCGGCGCCGCCGCCGAGGTTCCCCCTCCGTACGGGAACGGCGCGCCGGCGATCGTGTTGTTTTGGCAATTTCCCCAGATACAGAGGAGATGCGCGTCGTGGACGAAGGCCGCCGGCAGCGAAACATCCGGCACGTCGCGCGCGCCGTCGTTCGGCATCCCGGGGATGTTCAGGTTCTGCCAGGCTGGCTTCGGGTACAGGAGGCTCGCGCCGCCGCCGGTGACACCAGAGTGTCCGTCCGCGAGCACGGTCAAGCGCTCGTTCCACGCGGTCTCCGGAACATAGCCCCGCGCGGCTCCGCTCGCAGTCCAGTAGACCGGGTCGTTGCCTCTTTCGTCCAACTGAGTTCCCCCTACTGCGGTATTGAACGGCGTGGAAGCGAAGCCATTCACCGAGAGACCGTAGCCGTGGCCGCAGATGTAAGCTCCATCGTCGCCCGACGAGACCATGACGCTCATGCCCTGGGCGGCAGCCTGTTGCCAGAGCCGATTGAAGAAGCCGCTGAAACCCTCCGGGCCGTCTTCGCACGACCCGTAACTCAAGCTCACGACGTCGCCCAAGTTGTGATCGACGATGTACGCGGAGGACAGCACCTCGCCGTTGTCCGAACCCAATGTGGCCACCAGGACAATCGATGCTCCAGGCGCGACGGCGCCCGACCACTCGACGTCCAGAACGCTTTCGATCTCCCCGTATGGGCCGGGATCCGTCCCGTTCACGATCACCGTCGGCGCGTGCACCGGCAAGCCGAAGAACTGCTGAAACAGGACCCCGTCCTCCGGGTGCATGGTTCCAAACGAGGGGATGGCAATGGTGACCCCGGCGCCTGTGATCCCTGCCTGGTACAGCGGACCGAGGTTGTAGATCTTGGCGAAATCCGCCGGAGAGAGGTGATGCTCGCCATCCACCAGAGCGCGAGGCGCGAGGCGCGAGAGTCGCGGACCGGGCAGAGGTTTGCGGCGGCGGAAATCGTGGAGCGGCGAGACGCCCGTGACCACCCGCGATAGCGCCGCCGGAATCGAGACCTCCGAGTCGTTGGCAAAGTATGTCTCGCCCCGCACTTCATACTGGCGGAGTCGCGTCCGGAAGGCCGATTCGACGTGCGCGGCATCGCCCGAGAACTCGAGCCAGCGTCCACTCCGCGCCACGCTGCCCACGCGGAGCCCCTCGCGCTGGAGCCACTCCGTCACCTGCGCGACGTCCTCGGGCGCGGGTCCGAATTTCCGCCCGAACTCCTCCGGCGTGAGCCACTGTTGATAGTTGGCCGAGTGCCGGTCGTGGAGGGTGTCGATGAAGGTCGTGACCTTGCGGTCGGTCTCCGCGTCGCCGCCCAGCATGAGGATCACCCGATTCAAGGGGAGCGCGGGGTCTACCGGGCCGCGATCCACCGCGTCCTTCACGCGGGGAGACACGGTCCCACGAAGTCTTGTGGTCTGGGCCGGGAGAACGCAGGCGACCACGAGGACGATCGCGGCAACGCGCCCGAGGCGGCGTACCGCGCAGCAGGCGAGCAGGACCGCGAGCAACACCAGCGTCAGATCGGATACCGCAGGAATGGCAGGCGGCGCGAAGAGCGTGACGGCGAAACCGTCCATTCCGGCCTGCGTCGCGCCCACGAACGTCACCGCGCCGGTGGACACGTCGATGGTTCCGAGCGACGACAGGCCGCCCGACCCGCCGCCGTTGTTGACCACCACGGTCCACAGCGTTCCGGTCGCTGCATCGAACTTCATCCCGGGAGGCCGGGATTCGTTCGGCCCGAAGGCAGCGGGGTAAGACAACGCGACCGCGAGCGACGCCGCTCCCGTGCCAGTGTTGACTGTGTAAAGGCCCGTTTGGGTCGCGGTGAAGAGTGTTGCGCCGCGGAATGCCAGCCCGTTGCCATCCGCGAATCCCAAACCCGTGTCGCCGACCAGAGTGGCCGCCCCGGTGCTTGGGTCGACGGTGAAGAGATCGCCGGTCGCCATCGCAAAGAGCTTGCCGTCCGAGGGCCGGAACGCAATGTCCTGCACCGCGCGTCCGGGCGCCAGTCCGAGCGCGCCGACGACAGTTCCGCCGCCCGTATTCGGGTTGATCGTGAGCAGCACGGCCGCTCCCGCGAGGTTCGCTCCGGCGCCGTAGAGTTTTCCGTCCGGACCGAGGTCGAGCGAACCGACCCGCGCAAAGCCGATCGGCCCGACCGCCGTCGCGGTGCCCGTGGCCGCCGAGATCCGATACAGAGTGGCTGCCCCTGACGCCCCGGAGTAAGCCGACCCGACCAGAAACGGAGCGGCGGTGGCAGGCAGAGCGAACAGAAATAGGAAGAGCGAGCGATTGAAGCGCATCGGGAGTCTCGATGGACTCTCGACAGGCGCGGGTAGATGACCGCGAGTCCGTGCGGCGCCGCGTGAGTATGATACCAGAGGCGTCGGCGCCTACCGCTCCTTGACGTCCTCCGCCTTCACACTGAACCGCCGGTAGTCCCGAAACTCAACCGTCTCCCGCACGCCGAATGTGTAGACGAGCGCCGCCCGCGCCTGGAACACCGCTTCCGACCGCACCGGCAGCCAGATGCGGTCGAAGAACCGCGCTTGCTCGTTGACGAACGTCGCGCCCGGTTTCATCTCGAACAGCGCGCCGCCACCCGCCTTGAACGGGCCGATCAATCGGAATTCCACCCTGGCCACCTGCAGATCCGCTTCGTCGACCCACAGCGTCCCCGCGACCTGCCGGTAAAAGCTCTCGGCGTTGTTGGCCGGCCGAAACGCCGGGTCGGCGGCGAAGTCGAATACGATCACCTCGCGACCGTGCAACGACTCCTTCCTGGGACGACTGAAGCGCTCCGCGCGCAGCAGTGTCGATAACTGCAATTTCCGGTTCGCCTCCGGATCGGGCGGATTCTTCCCTTCGCCGAGATCCCGGATCAGCCGCTCGACGCGCCGCTGTTCCTTCGCCGCGTCTGCCACCGCCAGCGGTTTGCCATCCACCGAAATCAGCCGCTCGATGCGCCGCCGCCGGTAATACGTGACCTCGTACGTCTTGACCTCGCGCTTCTTTTCCTTGCCGGTCTTGTCCGTTTCGACGTGCGTCACCGCCTGCGTGTACGCATAGTCCTCGCGCAGACGGTCGAGCTCCGCCTGATGATCGCGGACCTTCGCCAGCAAGCCGGGAATGTCAGTCTGGGGCCACCCGAGGGCAGCCCCCGCCAAAACCAACGCCGCAAGTCGCGATAGCTCCACGATGCGAATACGTGCGCGCCCCGGAGTATGTTCCGTGGACCGTAGCTACTTCTTCTTGGCGGCTAGCCGCGTCTTCACCGCGGCTTTGTCCGGGTTTGCCTCGTAGATGTGGCTGACGGTCAGGGGCGACGTAACGCCGGGCGTTAAGTAGTTGTGGCACGCAAAGCAGTTCCCGCTCGGGGTCGGCGGCGCGGACTGGGCGAACGTCTCCATCGTCGTGTTGGCCAGTTCGAGCGAGCCGCGCTGATTCGCGGTGATCGAAGGCTGGCCGCCGTTCGTCCAGATGCCGCCCTGCATCGGATAGTTCGCGAAGACGGCCAGCGGATTGGTCGCCGGAAGTTGGGTTAGAATGCCGCCGGCCCCCACCAACTGCGTGTTCAACGTATCGATGGTGAAGATGTTCAAACCGTTCTTGTTGCCGTTCGGACCCACGTCCGGAGGCACGGCGTCGGTGCCGTCGGGATAGCTCTTGCAGACCTGCGTCGCCACGCCGCCCGTGGGGGTCGTCGGCGGCGCGCCCTTGTTGAAGTTGAACTTCGAACAGGCGTTGATCCCGCCATTGGCGAGACACTGCGCCGCGTCGGGGCTGGTGAAGGACCACCCGGCCGCCGGCGGCGCCTGCGGCGAATTGCAGTTCGGATCGTTGTTCTTGTGCTCCCACGTCGCCCAAATGAACTCGGGGTGCAGCGCGGTATTGATCGCCATGTGGAAGCCGACCAGCCCGAGGATCAGGTTCTGCGGACCGGTGCTGAAGTTGATCGTGGCGTTCATCGTGTAATAGCTCGGATCCGCCGCCGGCAGCACCTTCCACGACGTCTTCACCTCGATCGTGTTCGGCGCGAATCCGGCCGGGGTCGCCTGGCACTCCGTCTGGTTGTAGAGGATCGCGTACAGCACGACGTTGCCCTTCTGGTCGTAGAGCGCATCCCCGGTTTGGGCCTGCCCCATATTTGCCGGGAGCGTGGGATCGAAGTCCGCGGTCTTCGGCTTGTTCACGCGCACGAACAGCGATTTCTGTAGCGCTGACTTTCCTGTCAGTTTCGTCCCCGCGCTGCAATTCGTCATGCCCGAAGGCCCGACGATGTTGAACGTCTCGAACACGCGCGATCCCTGCGTCGACGACGGCGACACCAGCGACAGGAACCACTGCTCCGCGAACTGATAGAACTGGCAGAACGTTTCACTCCCGACCGGCACACCCGGGCCGCCGATCTCGGTTGGCGGATTCGGCGCGGATGCCCACGTGGGCGATGCGGCACAGGCCTCGAAATTCGCGGCCGCCATCGGAGCCGCGGCTGGAGCAGATGCCCCCGACGGTTCCGTTTTCGTGTCTTTGTTACCGCAGCCGGATAGGACCAGGATCGCTGCGCTGAAGAGAGCAAGCGTACTGCGCGAAGGTCTATGCATAGTTCGAGCAGTATATCGCACTATCTGGCAAAGTCTTAGTAAATGCCTCATAGGTTATCACCCTATATCGCCGGTAGGGTTAGTCCCGCAGCGCGCTGGCGTCTGATAGAATCTCCGCCATGATGCACCGCCGCACGTTTCTGCAAGGCCTCGCCGCCGGCGCCGCCGCGGCCGCCGACCTCATGGCCCAGGTCGATCCCGGCTGGAAGGGCAAGATCGGTCTCGAGCTCTACACGGTCCGCGATCTCCTCCCCGCCGACTACGAAGGCGTCCTCGCTAAGGTCGCTGCCATCGGCTACAAAGAGGTCGAGCCCGCCGACCCGTACAACAACATGCAGCCGAAGCAATACCGCGCGCTGCTCGACAAGTACGGCCTCACGATGCCGAGCACCCACTCCGGCGCCACCGCCGGTCCCGAGCTCGAAAAGCAGCTCGAAGGCTTCCAGATCATGGGTCTGAAGTACACCGAGATCCGCGGAGGAGGCGGCGCCGGGGGCCGTACGGTCGACGCAGTCTCGAAGACCGCCGCTCAGCTCAACGAGCACGGCAAGATCGCGAAGAAGTTCGGCATGAAGATGCTGGTCCACAACCACGCTGGAGAGTTCGAACTTCTGACGGGAAGCACCAAGACGCAATACGACGTACTTCTCGCGGAAACCGATCCCGAACTGGTAGCCATGCAACTCGACATCGGCTGGGCCACGGTGGCGGGTCAAAACGTCCTGGAGATGTTCGCGAAAAGCCCCGGCCGTTTCGAGCTCTGGCACGTGAAAGACGCGATCGACACCAAAAAGCTGGACCCGAAAATGACCCCGACCCAGCGCCAAAGAGCGGCCCACCTCTGCCCGGTAGGTCTGGGAGACGTCGACTACAAACCAATCTTCGCGGCTGCGAAACAAGCCGGCCTAAAACACTTCGTAATCGAACAAGATAATGCCGCGGCGTGGGGAGATTCGGTGGCTGCCGCGAAAATGAGTTACCAAAACTTGTTGAAGATCCTGAGCTGAAACCTATTGGCCACGAATAAACACGAATGGACGCGAATAAAACCAAGCCTTATTCGTGTGCATTCGTGTTCATTCGTGGCCTAAACGATTTTCCGGATCACTTCCCCCTGTATTTCAGTCAATCTTTCCCGCCTTCCCTGATGCAAATACGACAGCGCATTCTGTTCCAGCCCCAACTGATTCAGGACCGTGCAGTGAATGTCCCTGAGATGATGTGGCTCTTCGACCGCCCTTAATCCAATATCATCCGTGGCCCCCACCGCGACCCCGCCACGAATTCCGCCGCCCGCCATCCACATCGTGAAGCCGGTATTGTTATGGTCGCGGCCTTTCCCGTTCTCGGCCTCCGGCGTCCTTCCGAACTCCCCGCCCCATACGACCAGCGTTGAATCCAACAAGCCGCGGCTCTTCAGATCCTTCAACAGCCCGGCGATCGGTTTGTCGGTCTGTTTCGCCATCCGCACATGATTTTCTTCGATGTCCTCGTGCGCGTCCCATTGCGAGATCGCCGGTCCTCCCGACACCACCACGACCATCCGCACGCCCTTCTCCACCAGCCGGCGCGCCAGCAGACACCGCCTTCCGTAATCGTCCGTCACCGGGTCGCCGACCCCGTAGAGTTCCTGCACCGGCCGCGACTCCTTCGAGATGTCGAACACCGCCGGCGCCTCGGTCTGCATCCGGAATGCGAGATCGTACGTCCCCAGTCGTGCCGAGAGCTCATCGTCCATGTGCTGCGCCTGATCCAACTCGCGCACCAGGTCGAGCGTCTTCCGCCGCTGAGCCAGCGACACGCCCGCCGGCATTTCCAGATTGAGCACCGGCTTCTTCCCCGCGCGAAACACGTTCGGCTGAAACTTCGCCGGCAGGAATCCGTTCGTGTACACAGGCTGCCCCGCCTCGATCGTCCCGCCCGGATCCGGCATCACGACATATCCCGGCAGCGACTGGCTCTCCGACCCGAGCCCGTACAGCAGCCATGACCCCATACTCGGGAACCCCGGAATAATGCGTCCCGTGAATAGTTGATACTGCGCCGCCGAATGGACGAACGCGTCGGCCTGGCACGACCGGATCACCGCCAGATCGTCCGCGCACGTCGCCGTGTGCGGCAGCAGGTCCGACACCCACAGGCCGCTCTGCCCGTATTGCCGGAACGTCCGCTTCGACCCGAGCAGTTTCGGTTCGCCCTTGATGAACTGCCGCTTCACCTCGCCGAACGACTTGGGACGCGGCTGCCCGTTCAACTCGTTCAGCAGCGGCTTGGGGTCGAACGTCTCCAGATGGCTCGGACCTCCCGCCATGAACAGGAAGATCACCGACTTCGCCTTCGCGGTCGCCGCCTTCGCCTGCATCGCCGCGACTCCGAGCGCGCCAAACCCGCAGAACGCGTCCGTCAGGAACTCGCGCCGGTTTCGAGTCGGTCTGGAATGCTCGTTCATAAATAGAGGAAATCGTTCACCAGGAATAGGGACAGCGCAAACTCGCTCAGCGGACCGTCCTGTAGGTACCGCAGCGACGCCTTCCGCTCCACCGGCGTCGGCGGTCGCCCCAGCGCCAGCGCGAACGCGCGATCCACCTGCTTGCCGCGATCCGCGCCCGCCTCGCGCGCGACCCGCTCTGCAAATGCCCGCGCCATCGCGTTCGAGAACTCCCCGTTCATCAGTTCCAGCGCCTGCGGCGCGTGCGTGCTCTGCTCCCGCCGCGCGCAGCTCAACAGCGTGTCCGGCGAATCGAACACCTCGAGAAACGGCAGCCGCATATTGCGCTTCACGAACAGGTAGATGCTGCGACGGTCGTACTGTTTCGGATCGGCGTCGGGACGCCACTGCGCCGGGTTGTACAGCAGCTTCACCAGCGCCGGCTCGATCGGCACGATCACGCTCGGCCCGCCGGCCTGTGGGTTCAGCCGTCCGCTCACTGCGAGCATCGCGTCGCGCAACTCCTCCGCCGACAATCGCCGCCGCGGATACGTCGATGACTGATATGCCTCGCTCATCAGGATCACCCGATGCAGCGGCTTCATGTGCCACCCGTTCTCGACGAACTGATTCGCCAGCCAGTCCAACAGTTCCGGGTTCGATGGCCGCGTTCCCATCCGGCCGAAATCGTTGGGCGTCGCGACGATTCCCTGGCCGAAGTGATGCTGCCAGATCCGATTCACCATCACGCGCGCGGTCAGGGGATTCGCCGGGTCGGTGATCCACTTCGCCAGCGCCAGCCGCGACGACGACGCATTGTCCGGCCACTCCGGCGCGCCGTCGGGCAGCAGCACTCCGAGAGGCCGCATTCCCACCAGGTCGCCCGCCTGCGACGAATCGCCGCGCGCCAGCACATGCACCGGGATCGCGTCGGGCTTGTCCTCGACCGTGTTCAGCACCGGCAGCGGCGGCAGCAGTTCCGCCTCCTTCTGCGCGATCTTCTCCTCCAGTTCCTCCCGGTCCGGAGCCAGCGGCTTCAGCTTCGCTCGCAGCGCCTTGAGCTCCGCCTCAATCGGCGCATTGTGCTTCTTCCACGCGTCCTGTTCCGCGGCGGTCGCCAGCGGAATATCGCGATGCTGCGTGTGCGAGAAGAACGCCTGCATCCGGTAATAGTCCTTCTGCCGGATGGGATCGAATTTATGGTCGTGACACCGCGCGCACCCGAGCGTCACACCGAGCACGCCCGACCCGATCACGTTCGTCATCTCGACCAGAATCTCGTTGCGGTTGTACGCGGCATCCTGATTGCCCGCGTTCTTGCGCAGCGGACCGAGCCGGTGGAAGCCAGCCGCCACCAGCATCTCCTGATTCTTTGGGTCGATCTCGTCGCCGGCGAGCTGCTCGCGCAGGAATTGGTCGTAGGGCTTATCGTCGCGGATGGAGTGGATAACGTAATCGCGATAGCGCCACGCCTCGGTGCGATGCGTATCGTACTCGAAGCCGTCACTCTCGGCGAAGCGCACGACGTCGAGCCAGTGCCGCGCCCACTGCTCCGCGTACTGGTTCGAATCGAGCAGCCGGTCGACGAGCCGCGCCCAAGCGTCCGGCGCCCGGTCGTGTATGAACTGCTCGATCTCTTCCGGCGAGGGCGGTAGTCCGGTGAGGTCGATATAGACGCGGCGAATCAGCGTGCGGCGATCGGCAGGCGGTCCCGGCTTCTGCTTCAGGAACGCGTCGATCGGATTCCCGGGACCCGGAGGCGCGGCGTGCATCCGAGGCTGAAACGCCCAGTGCCGCCGCTCCGCCGCGGTATAGGTCTCCGCTGCCGCACAGATCCCCACGACCGCGAGCGCGATCCCTAAAATCCGCATCCCGCGATCGATTTTATCAGACGCTTACCGTTACTTCCCGCGTTCGCGGTACTCGCGCGGTCCGGGGTCCTTCACGGTCTTCCCGTCCTTCTGGTCGTCGGTGCTGCGATTCGCGCCGTTCTGGTTGTCGTAGGTCACGCTCGGGTGGCGGCGTTCCTTCTCAGCCTGTCGCGCGGCAGCCCGGTCTTTGGCTCGCTCCCACGCAATGGCGCGCTGCAGGTCCCGGTCGGCGGCCCCCGCCAGTGCTCCGGCGACCATCAATCCAGCAATCAATCGGATCATCGCTACCTCCTTCCAGGTAGCGGTGCAGCCCCGGCGCCAGTGGACTTAAAAGCTCAGTTTCGAGACGTAATCGTAGCTCTTTTTGAGGCTGTCCAGGGGATCTCCGGGGGTCTGATCCTGCTCCACAAAGTAATGTTGGACACCGGCGGCCTCGGCGGCCTGCAGGATCGCCGGCCATTGAATCACGCCGCTGCCGACCTCTTTGAACGCCGTCTTCGGCACCGTCTCGTTGTACTGATTCTTCGTCTTGGGCTCGACGTCTTTGAGGTGCATCAGCGGGACGCGGCCTTTCAACTCGCCCAACGCCGCGAACGGCTCGACCCCGCCGATCATCACCCAGAACACGTCCAGCTCGAACCCGACCAGTTTCGGATCGGTGTTCTTCATGAGCGTCAGGAACGGCGTCGTGCCTTCCATCGGCTCGAACTCGAACGCGTGGTTGTGATACGCAAATTTCAGCCCGGCCTTCCGGCAGACTTCCGCCGCGCGATTCAGCTTATCGGCGAGCTTCTTGATGACGTCGAGCTTTCCGCGCTCGGCTGGAGGCAGGTACGGCATCACGCCATACGAGAAGCCGCGCTTCTTCATATCCTCGGCGATCTTCGCCAGGTCGGACTCCGAACCCTGCGTGATGGCCTTCGAATCGAAGTGGACGCTGACGGGCTTCAGCTTGGTCTGCTTGAACGCGGACCACATCGGCTCCACGCCGGCCTGCGTCGCTTCGATCTCTTTGTACCCGATCGCTTCGATCGCCTTCAAAGTCTCGAGCGGCTTCGTCGGCAGCACCGTGCGCACGGTATACAACTGGACCCCGATCGTAGAAAGCGTTTTCGCCGAACCGCGAGCCGCCAAGGCCGCGGCCAGTCCGCCGGCCTGCAGGAATCCTCGTCTGGACGTCATATGCTCTCCATGATATTCCGGGGAGCCCGTCAACGGGCGAGGATTTCATTTTGACGCAGAGACGCAGAGGCACAGAGGAACGCCTTCTTTTCTCTGCGCCTCTGCGTCTCTGCGTCAAGAACTGATCTATTTCTTAACCGGATGCGCCGCGTCGTACAGCTTCACGACATCCGCCGTGATGTTCGCCGACGGAGCGGCCCACAGCACCGGCGTCGTCTGCCCGCTCGCATCCACTACCACCGCGAAGCCGTTCTTCGTGGCGTAGTCTTTCAGGACGTTGCCCATCTTCTCCGCCATCGACTGCATCGCCTTCCCCTCGTCCTCCTGCGCCTCCGCATTCAGATCGTCGATGTCGTGGTTCAGCGTCCGCGTTCCGGATGCGATATCGTTCTGCAGCTTCACGCGCGCCGCATCTGTCATCGTCGCGCCGCCTGCCTGCAGCTTCTGCTGCATCGCGGTCAGCTCCGCCTGCCGCTGGTCCAACTTTTGCTTCCGCGGATTGTACTTCGCGTTCATCGACGCCACGACCTGCTGCCCTTCCTGCGTCGTCACGATCGCGTCCTGAAACTGAATCACCGCCACCTTGGTCGGCGCCGGCGCCGGACCCTCCGGTTCGGCTGCCGCTGCCGCGAACGTCAGCAAGGCGGGGATCATGAGGAACTGAATCTTCACAGAAATCTCCTTCCCGGTCGACTAACCGTTGGGACCCGCGGTGCACCCGCGGCGCCAATATCGAAACACAGGACTTGCGTCACCCGACGGTGTGCGCCCGCGGAGCCACTGGGCCCCTCAAGCCGCTTCCAGCCAGCGCCGCATCTCCGTGCGCGACGTCACCCCGGCCTTCTGCATCACGACCCGCCCGCCGCGCAGCACCACGAAATTCGGAATGCCCTGCACCCCGTACCGGCTCGCGATCTCCGGGTGCGCTTCGGTATCGACCTTCACCACGATCGCCCTCCCCGCCATCTCCCGCGCCACCGCGTCCACCTCCGGCGCCGCCATACGGCACGGACCGCACCACGACGCCCAGAAGTCGACCAGCACGGGCGCTGTCGCCTCGCGCACGATCGCGTCGAATGTCGCCGCATCCGCTGCCACCGGCTCGCTCGTCGGCGGGAGCGCCTGTTTGCACTTCCCGCAGCGACCCTCATCCGTCAGATGTTTGGCCGGCACGCGATTCCCAGCCCCGCACGACGGACAATTCCGCACAATCATACTCACGTCTCCTGCAAGCAGGGCGCCGCGACTACTCCGGCCGTTCCCACTTCCCGGACTCCGCCGCCCGAAACACCGCGTCGATCACGGCCAGATTCCGCACCGAGTCCTCCAGCGGGACCGGCGGCGGTGTCCCCTCCCGGATCGCCCGCGAGAACGCCTCGCCCTGCAGCGTGTACTGGTCGCACGCTGCGAACTCCTCGACCACCTGACCGCCGCCGAACGGGTCGCGCCCGTCGTCGATTCGAATCCGCGACGTCCCGCCCGGCCGCGCGTTGAACGGCACTTCGATCTCGATCCGCCCCTTCGTGCCGTGGAACGCCATGCTCTGATTGCCCGCCACCATCATTCCGCACGAGAACACGCAATGCCCCGACCGGTACTCCAGAATCGCCGACCCGATCACGTCGACCCCGGTCTCGGGATGCCGAATGAGCGTCGCCGCCACGCGCGCCGGCTCCTCGCCAAACACCATCCGCGACGTCTTGATCGGATAGCAGCCCACGTCCAGCATCCCGCCGCCGCCCCACTCTCGATTGAACCGGATGTTGGTGAAATCGTCCTTGTAATACCCGAACGCCCCGACCGCGTACCGCAGTTCCCCGATCCGCCCCGACCGCGCCAATTCGACGGTCCGCCGCCACTGCGGATGCACCTGGACCATGAACGCCTCGCCGATCGTAACGCCCGTGCGATCGCGCGCCGCCAGCAGCTTGAGCGCATCCGCCTGATCGACGCCGACGGGCTTCTCGCACAGAACGTGCTTCCCCGCCTCCGCCGCCGCGATCGACACCGGCACGTGCAGGTGATTCGGCAGCGGATTGTAGACCGCCTCGATCTCCGGGTCCGCGAGCATCTCCTCGTACGACCCGTATGCCTTCGGAATCCCGAGTTCGCGCGCCGCCGCCTCCGCCTTCGACCGGTCGCGCGACGCGATCCCCACGACCTCGCAATTCTCGCCTGCCTGCATCGCCGGAATCACGCGCCGCGTCGCAATTCCCGCCACGCCCAACACGCCCCACCGCACTTTCGTCATGATCGCAATTCTATCCCCTAGGCACGACCGCCCGAACGGCATTTCGCCACGATCAACGGAGCCTTCCCCGTCGCCCCGCGCTCCAGCCGCTCGACCTCCACCACCCGGACCCCCACCGTGATCCCTTCCCGCGCCAGCATCGCCCGCACTGCCTCCGCGACCGCCGACCCCGCGGCGGCCTCGCGCAATCCCGTCAATAGCACCCGCACACCGTCGCCATCGGAAATCACCTGCCACCCCGCGACCGGCGCCCGCTCCAACACCTCGTGGAACCGATTCGGATGCACCCGAATTTCGCCGAACGCGAGCACATCCTCCACTCGCCCTTCGACGCTCTCGATCAACCGGAACGGACGCCCGCACTCGCAGTCGCCTTCCACGGAGCGCACGACGTCCGAAATCTCGTACCGGATCAGCGGCTGCGTCCTCCGCTCCAACACCGTCAGCAGCACCCGGTCGCGCTCGATCTCGATCACCGCCCCGTCCTCGAACAGGTGTTTTGCGCCATACTCGCACTCGGCCGCAATCGGCGCGTACTCCGTCCCGCCATAGGTGTCAAACACGTGGACACCCCACGCCTCGCGCGCCCGACGGCGATCCTCCGTCGTCAGCACCTCGGCGCTGGTCGCCACCTTGTAAGGTCGAATCCGCAGGTGCCCGGCGATCTGTTCCAAGGCCAACTGCCTCAGCACCGACGGATACACCGCCAACACGTCCGGCTGCCACTCATTCAACCGCGCGACCATCGACTCCACCGGATCGCCCGCATCCATGCGCAACGTCGGCAGATATGGGCTCGCCAGCGACCGTCCGACCTGGCACGAGTAGTGTGAAGCGGTCGTTGAGGCAAGCATCGCCATCCGCCTGCGTCGAAAGGAATTCGGGGCGACGCCTGCCCACAGCATCGGACGCGTGATCCGCGCCAGCGCATCGATCCATTCCGAGGGGTCGAACAGGAACACGCCGCGGAGTCCGGTGCTCCCCGAGGTTGCCAGCACGACGTACCGATCGCGGAACAACCCATCGGCTTCCGTCGCCAGAAACGCTTCGGCATCGCGCAACCGCACCGACCGGTCAGTCACGACCTCATCGAAATTCTCCATGAGGACGGACTTCGTCAGCACCGGCAATTCGCTTAGCGCATGCCCGTCGCAGCCGGCATGAAAGCGTCGATAGAATGGCGACCGCTCCACTGCAAAGCGGCGTAATTGTGTGACGCCCACGGCCTGCCGCGCCAGCAGCTCGGACCGCGACCATCGGCAGCTACGCTCGAGCGTCCGGCGACGCCACAGCACACGAGGGATTGTCAGGAAATTCGGCACCCAATTGCCTTCGCAATTGAGCATACGACAAGGAAGGATTTTGCGGATTGCCGGCAGACCGGCTGTGTCACTATTACCCGCGCGTGTGTTTACCGGCCCACTTCAGGAGGGGTTTGCACCATCGAAAGAAGTAAGCAGAAGACCACCAGAACAGCCAGACCCGCCGCGACGACCATATGCGCCTCTCACCTCTGCTTATCGGCAGAGCAATTCGAGTGCCGCAACGTTCTAAGGTTTACAAACCCCGATATTGACCAAAAATGAGGCGACGCTGGACCACTTCTCGCCCGACCGGTGCTCGATGTGAAAAGCTCGTGTACGGCTGTCCGCCCGAACCCGCCACTCCGTGGACACCGCCGGCGCGACCCGCAGCGTCAGAGGCTTCGTGCTCGACTGCCGGAAGCTCCAGCTCGTCCCGCCGTCCGGCGATTCGTACAGCTCGTAGCGGTCGCCGTCCGCCCCTTGCCCGCGGTCGACGATCAACGTTCCACTGTCCCGCTCTGTGAACAGGAACTGCTGGATCGCGCCGAGCTTGTTCTCGGCGCTCTCGCCAAATACCGGCCGCATCCGCCACGATTTTCCGCCGTCCGTCGTGAGGATCAGGAACGGCTCCTGCGGCAGCGGCGACAGCTTCTCGCCCGACGCCCATCCGGTCTGCGCATCCAGGAATTGGACCCGGTCGAGCCCCGCGCCACGCACCCGATCCGCCGCTTCCCGCCACGTCTGGCCGTTGTCTTCGCTCGCCAGTAGCGTCGAATAGAGCGTCACTGCCGAGCTGTGCAGATTGCCCACCGCCACCAGACGGTCACCGACCGCGGCCACCGCGTCCAGCTCGAGGTAGACCGGACACGGCGCCTCCTCCGAACACGAGAGACCCGCCGACGTTACATCGTCCTCGGTGCACTGGAAGGGCACCACCATCGGCTTGCCGGTGTTCTGCAGGACCACCGGGCCGGACTTCACCGGAGGCGCCTCCTGCCCGAGGGCCAAGCCCACCATCGCCGCCAGCGCCGCCAAACGCATACCTGATGTTGTCACAGAATTTTCCAGCCGCCCTGTAACATCACGCCGCCAAATGCTCGTCTTCCAGTCAAATCCCCGTTACGACAGCGGGCGCACTCACCCCTATTCACCCAAGCGCGCCCGCACTTATCCCAACTCTTCGAACAACGTCGTGCTCAGGTACCGCTCGGCCGCGTCGGGCAGCACTACGACGATCGTCTTGCCGCCGAATTCCGGCAATTTTGCCAGCCGGACGGCAACTGCCGCCGCGGCGCCGCTCGAAATCCCGACCAGCAGTCCTTCCTCCCGCGCCAGCCGCCGCGCCATTTCGATCGATTCTTCGTTCGTCACCAACTCGACGCGGTCCACCATCGACAGATCCAGCGTATCCGGAATAAACCCGGCGCCGATCCCCTGGATCTTGTGCGGACCCGGCCGCTGCGGCTGCCCCGCGAGCCGCTGCGTGATCACCGGACTGTTCGTCGGCTCCACCGCCACGCTCACGATCGCCTTCCCCTGCGACTTCTTGATGTACCGCGACACGCCGCTGATCGTCCCGCCCGTTCCGACGCCCGATACCAGCACGTCTACCGCGCCGCCCGTGTCCTCCCAGATCTCCGGACCGGTCGTGCGCACGTGAATCTCCGGGTTCGCCGGATTCTTGAACTGTTGCAGCAGGACGTAACGGTCGGGATCGGCCGCGATCATTTCCTCGGCGCGCGCGATCGACCCGTTCATGCCCGAGGAGCCTTCCGTCAGCACCAGCCGCGCGCCCAAGGCGTGCAGCACTTTCCGGCGCTCGATCGACATCGTCTCCGGCATCGTGAGGGTGATCGGATAGCCGCGCGCCGCCGCCACGAATGCCAGCGCGATCCCGGTGTTCCCGCTGGTCGGCTCGATCAACTCCTTGCCGGGCTTCAGAACGCCGCGCTTCTCCGCGTCCCAGACCATCGACGCGCCGATCCGGCACTTCACCGAGAACGCCGGATTCCGTCCCTCGACCTTCGCCAGGACTCGCGCCCCGGCATTCTCCACCACTTTATTCAGGCGAACCAGCGGGGTCCGGCCGATGCTGGCGGGATTATCGTCGAAAACGGGCATCAGATCTCCCAATTCAACACGAACTTGTTCTGTTTATCGGCCCAGTTGCGGACCAGATCGCCGAACGTCGTATGGTCTACGATCTCGGAAACGGCGCGGTCCACGTCGAGCCACATGGCGGTGAATGGGCCCTCCGCCTTCCGCCGCTGCCGTCCTTTATGCTGTAGCGGACCCTCGACGTAGCGCAGAACTTCCCCCACCGTAATCGATTCCGGTGGGCGCGCCAGGAGATACCCACCCTCCGCGCCGCGGCGCGATTCGACGAACCCGCCCTGCTTCAGGCCGGCTAGAATCAACTCGAGGAATTTCTGTGGAATGCGTTGACGGCGCGCGATTTCCGCGATCTTGACGGGGTCCGCCGAGCGCTGCGTCGCGAGGTCGAAAATCGCCTGGAGGGCGTACTCGCCTTTTACTGAGATGTTCAATTCGGTGTTTCCCAGTAGAGATTGTAGGCGATTCGCCCCGCGCGGGAAAGACCTATTGCCCTTCCGCGCCTCCACCGCCGCCGAGATTCCAGCCGCTCATGATGTCGCGGGTCGCCGTCGGCGCCGCGGTCAGGATCGGCTCGACCCCGGCCAGCAGCATGACCGCCGTCACCTTGGTCGGATCGCTGCCGAGGGTGGTGGACACCATGATCGCGTCTTTCGCCTTCAGGTCGGCGAGTTGGATCGCGGGCAGCCGGTCGAGCATTTGACCGATATCGCCGCCCCGTCCGCCGCGACCCGGTCCACGACCCTCGGCCGGAGGAGCGCCGCCTTCCGGCGCGCCGCCGCGCCCGCGCCCCCCGCCCTGATACCGCGCGGCCAGCATCGCCGCCATCTGCTCCGGCAGCTTCTTCATGGTGGTGTCCGCCGCGACCCGGATCGTCAGCGGCTTCTTCGTCGCCAGGTCGGTCACCTTCAGTTCGCCCGTCGCCGGGTCGACCGCGGTGATCTGCGCCGCGAGCTGCCGGAACGTCCCGGAGTAGACCTGCTCCGCCTCGATCAGCGTCCCGTCCGCGTTCTTGTTGCCGAGCACGTTCACCTGGTCGCCGACCTTTACGTCAGCGAGCGTCGACGGCTTGGCGTCCGCGGGCTTCGCCGAGTCGGGCGAATACTGGCGGAAGAGGGTCTTGTCGGCGGCCTGGATCGTGACGGTCCGCTGGCCGACCTTGAGGGTGATCGTCTTCGACGCCGGGTCCACGGCCGACGCCGTGCCGCTGGTCCCGCGGCGCTTCCAGTCCTCGAGCTGCGATTGCGCCATGGAATTCAGGTCGGCCTTCGTGCGCACCACCAGGGTGGTCGCGATCAGAGGCTTCTGGTCCGCCGCCCCGCGGAAATACGCCACCACCTCATCGCCCGCCCCGATGTCGGCGAGGCCGATCTTCGGCCACTGCTTGGGATCGGCGACGCCCGGCTGCGCCCGTAGGATCTGCGTTTTGTCATTGGTCGTGAAGGTGAGCTCGCCTTGTGCCGTGCTGACGGCGACCTGGTTGGACCCGGCAGTCACGGTCTTAACGGTTCCAGGCAGATGATTCGATGGAGTTTGGGCGAAGGCCAGCGCGGCGAACAATACGGCGGAAAACAGCTTCATGGTTTCCTCTGCTATAAGGATACCGAGGGAATGGGGAAGGTTACGGACTGGGGAGGACAGTGGAGCTGAGGAGGGGGAGGAAACAGACTGGATTGCCGCGCAGGCGAACCCGCGCTACGCGGCGTCCCAGCAACAGCAAAACTACTTCTTGGTCTCGTCTTTCTTCGTGTCGTCCTTCTTGCCCTTCTTGCCACCCTTCTTCGGGGCCTTCTTCTCGGTGTCCTTCTTCGGGGCGTCCTGGGCGAACACGGCGGTCGTGCCGAGCACGAACATCATGCCGAGCATGAGGGTCATCAGTTTCTTCATTTTGTGCGCTTCTCCTTTGGGGATGTGACGATCTGAATTCGTCTACGGACCAATCATACCGAAACGCACATGAACGCACTCTTAAGGGCTAATTAAAATCAGTTCATCTGGCTGTGCTAGAAATTTGCAGAATTTGGCGTACAAAATTCGCTTTCTTTCCAGCAATTTACGATGGCGGCGTTTCCAGTGTGGCAGGCAGCGCGGTTTGGGCCTGCTATAACGGAGCCGCCATGAAGAAACCGGAGATTGCAAAGGGTTTGGCGCAGGAATCGGGGTTGACCGAAGCCGAAGCCGCCGACCGCCTGGATGGGGTGGTCCACGAGATCTTATTGAAGCTGCGCAAAGGACGGTCCGCGCCCCTGCCGGGGCTCGGCAGTTTCCGTCGCGGACGCGACGGCGCCGTATCCTTCCGCCGCGAAGGAGACCGCCGCCGTGACTGACCCCGCCGCCGAACAACTCGCTCAGGTCGTGCTCAACGGCCTGATCGCAGGCAAGCCGGTCGAGATCGACGGCCTTGGAACGTTCTACCCCGATACGACGAAGCTCTTCCGCTTCGAACCCCGCCGCATGGCGAAGGTGTTCATCGCCTACGTCGTGGAGGACTGGCGCGAAGCCGAGCGGCTCTACGATGCGCTCGAAGCCGCCGGCTTCGCCCCCTGGATCGACCGCCGAAAATTACTCCCGGGCCAAAACTGGCCGAGAGCGATCGAGAACGCGATCGACACGTCGGACTTCTTCATCGCCTGCTTCTCGGAAAGGTCGGTGGCGAAGAAGGGAGGCTTTCAGTCCGAGATCCGCTACGCCCTAGATTGCGCCCGCCAATTGCCGCTAGACGACATCTTCGTAGTGCCGGTCCGGCTGGGGTCGTGCAAGGTCCCCAGGACGATCCAGAAGCAGTATCAGTATTTGGATTTGTTGCCGAATTTCGAGGCGGGAGTAGCGAAGCTGGTGGGGACGTTGAGGAAAGAAGTAGAGCGGAGGAGGTCGGCGCGGTAGAATCGAAGGATGTCGGGGCGTAGCGCAGCCTGGTAGCGCACCTGCCTTGGGCGCAGGGGGTCGGGCGTTCGAATCGCCCCGCCCCGACCAAATCTCCCAATAAGCTGGCCCATTGTGACGCGGAGTTTGACTTAACCGCTTCAGTTCACCGCCGTCCTTGCCTTCTGCTCGATTGAGGGCGCGGGGTTCATCAGACCGCCCGAGAGCTAATCTCTTTTCCACGGCCCCCTTCCCCGACTAGGCGTATCGCTACGACTGCTCCCGAACGCACACGGATCACCCCTCGCGGCGCGACTTGATTGAGTACGTGAAAACCTTGTGGCCCCGCCGATCAATGTACGACCACTTCGACGAGTAGTAGCCGCTTCCGACCCGCACATGGGCCAAGCCCATGACAAATCCGCTGGCGGCGGAGTATCGCCCGTCGATCGCCTGCCGCCCCGATTTGTCGATGAACCAATACTCGGCGCCATTTCCCACGACCGCGAGCCCTTCCGAAAACGTCATTGCTGAAGCGAACTGAGGCGCGATCACGAATTTGCCCGCCCGATCGATGTAGCCCCACTTGTCGCGCTGAAGGACGGCGGCCATCCCGTCGGAGAAGGCTCCCGCGTTATCGAACGTGAGCGGCACGACGATGTTGCCCGCGCGGTCGGTATAGCCCCATCGTGAGCCGTCGCTTACAGCAGCTAAGCCGACTGAGAAGCTCTTCGCCTCAGCGAAATCCGCCGCGAATGGTCGATTTCCGGTCGTGTCGATGAAGGAAAAGCGACAGCGGGGCGTATTCGCATCCGGGCGGGAAGAACCGATCTCACCCGCGCGCGAGAGCAATACGGGCTTCGAGTCCGAGCATGGCCCACGCGGAGTGTACCAACACGGCCCGCTCTCAACTACCGCCGCGAAGCCCTCGGAAAAACTGTCCGCCATCAAGAGTCTCGGCGGAACCGCATAGTTGCCGGTCTTATCGATGTATCCGTACACATCGCCCACACGCACTGACGCCAGTCCTTCGCTAAACTCCTCGGCAGTTCCGAACTTCGCGGGGATGACATTCCGGCCAGTACGGTCGATATAGCCGACCTTGCCATTTTGGCGGAATGTCGCGAGCCCCTCAGAAAAATGTCCAGCCGCTATATAGTCCGTAGCGAATATCGGGACGCCCTTGGAATTGATGAACCATTCCCCGTCTTCGCGACGCACCTTCGCGAGGCCGTCAAAGAAATCATCATCGCCGTAGTTGCCATAATGGAAAAACTGCGGCTGGATTATGACCTTGCCGTTGCGGTCCACATATCCGGCGCCCCAAGTCTCTCGAACGATAAAGCGAAAGAGGGCGGTGTCCGATTTCTTGCTCTTCGTCCAGATCGAGTAGTCCCACGAACAGGCGGGTGTGCAGATTGGCATCGCGAACGCGACTACCACCATCCAAAGTCGCCAGTTACTTGAAGGCATTTGGACATCTATGTTAGCTCGGATCGCGCCGCCCTACCGCTGCGTTCCGCCAGCCGGTAAAATCAGCGTCGGTAATGGTCGGTCAATCAATGTTCGGTCCAGATCGCCGAATCGGGTCCACGGTCCTGCTATCGGGAGGGGCCGTATTACTGGCCGCTTCATCGCTGATGTTGATCGTGTCAGTTGGTTTCGGGATTGCGGCTGACGAAACGCCTGAGGTCCAGTCCGCCGCGAAAGCGCAGATGGAGCACGCCGCGTGGGCATCATTGGTGCTGTTCGCCTTCCTCCAGCTTTGCTTCGGGCTCGTTGTGCTGCGTTCCGGCGTCTTGAAACGGAGCCTCCACTGGGCAGCGCGGGCGGGAGGGGCCGTACTTCTCAGCGTCATCGGCAGCTACGTGATTGCCTTGGCAACTCTGTCGTCGGGCGTGCCGCCACCTGTCAGAACACTGACGGACGGTTTCGCGCGGTGGATTCAAAGCGCCGTGTGAGGGTCAATGCGGTTCGCCTTATCGCTGGTGGAATTTGCGCAGCGGCGTGATCGCGCTCGGCGCGAAAATCAGGAATGACGGCGCGCCAATCGTCCCGTCCGTATTGGCTCGGTAGCTCTCCCTGCGGATCTTGATCGTCGCCGAATGGTGCAACAGCCGGTCCAGCATCGCCGTCGCGATGATCGGGTCGCCGAGGATGATGCTGCCCCGTTCGTCCGCGCTCAGCTCGGGTAGCCGAGCTTCGCCGCGAACTTCCTTCGCGCGCCGAGTCCGATCGTCAGCGCCGCGAATAGCAGAAGACCGGTGGACGGTTCCGGCGTCGCGGTTGGAACGACGTCGAGTTCGAAGGAGTCGGCGTGGAGCCCGGATCCCCAACTCCAGACGTAGGTCCCGAGGTCCACGCCAAGGGTGGTGAACGACTGGTTCGACCACAGAGACTCGGCGTTGACGATGGGCACCCCCGATATATAACCGGCGGGAGCCGTCAGAAGTCCCTCGTAGCCAATGTGGGGTCCGCTGGAGCTCGACGCAAATTCCGTGGAGCCCGTCCCGAAAGACCCGGGCCCTGCGAACGCGCCGTTATAGTAATCGGTGAATCCCGCTCCCAGATGGATGATGTGGCTGCTGGGGGTCATCTGCGCAGGGACGTTGGTTGGACCCACGAAAAACGTCAGATCGGTCAGGTCGAGTGTGCCGTTGCCGATCGCGACCACGTCCGGGCCGACCTCCTGCAGAATGACCACCACGCTGGCGTGGGATTTGGGCGTCATCGCAATCGCGGCCAAGGCGACCAGGGCCATCCGGCAGCAAATCAGTCTCATTGTGGTTCTCTCCTCCGAATCGATCGCCGGCTCACGGCCGACGTGAAGGAAACTGTACGACGCCCGGCGGATTAGGCTCCTGGAAGAACCCTGAGATTTGGCTGAGATTTTTCTGAGGCCGTTGAAATGTGTCGATTAACGTGGGCGATCATGGTGGGAATGACGGGCGCTCTCCGATGGAGAATGGCGGTGCTCATCGGCGCTGCGATCGCGATCAGCTATTTCGACCGCCAGACCCTTCCGGTCGCCATCGCTGCGATTCAGCGGGAAATTCCGATCACGAATACCCAGTATTCGCAATTGCAGGCCGCGTTCCTGATGGCGTACGCGCTGATGTACGCCGGGGGCGGCAAGCTGGTGGACGCGTTGGGAACACGGCGAGGGTTTCTCGCGATCATGATTTGGTGGTCGCTCGCCTGCGCCAGTCACGGTCTGGCGACCGGGTTCGGTCTTCTCGCGGTGAGCCGGTTTCTGCTCGGCATGGGCGAAGGCGGAGGGTTCCCGGCCGCCACCAAAGCGGTCGCGGAGTGGTTTTCCGCGCGCGAGCGCGCCACCGCCATGGGCATCATCAACGCCGGCACCGCCGTGGGGGCGGTCTGCGCGCCGCCGCTCATCGCAACCATTCTTTCGCTCCTGAGCTGGCGCTGGATCTTCTTCCTCTCAGGAGGCCTCGGATTTGTTTGGGCCGTCTGGTGGCTGCGCGACTACTTTCCGCCGGCGATCCATCCCAAGCTCACGGCCGGCGAGCGCGTCGTGCTGGCCGAGGTCTTCCAGTCCGATTCGCCGCGGACCGCCGCGATCCCCTGGCTTCGCCTGCTCGGCTTCGCACAGGTGTGGGGGCTCGTTCTGGCCAAGTTCCTGAGCGACGCCGCCTGGTACTTCTACCTCTTCTGGCTGCCCAAGTATCTTTACGATGCGCGCGGCTTCGACACCAAACAGGTCGGCGCCTATGCCTGGATCCCTTACGCGGCTTCGGGGATTGGCTGCCTCGCCGGCGGTTGGTTGTCCAGCCGTCTGATCCGCGCCGGGCACTCGCTCGACTTTTCGCGGAAGCTCGCCCTCGGACTCAGCGCCGCGTTGATGCCGACGGCGTATTTCATCACCAAGGCGCCGGTGGAACTCGCCATCGTCCTGTTCAGCATCGCGTTTTTCGGGCAGCAGTCCTGGTCCACACTCGTGATGGTGCTCCCCGCGGACCTGTTCCCGCGCGGCGCCGTCGGCTCCGTGGCCGGGATGGTGGGTTTCGGAGGCGCGATGGGCGGCGTCGTCTTCGGACTCGTCGTGGGCTACCTGCTGGATCATCGCTACGGCTACGGCGTCGTGTTCGCCATTGTCAGCACGCTCCACGTCACCGCGTTCGCCGTCATCCTGGCTCTGGTGCGTAAGGTGCGACCCTTGATCTCGGACACGCCTTGCTAAAATTGACGCGAACTTCGTGCTTCGCAAAACTCTGTTTTTCTGCATCGCGATCTGGCTCTTGCCGGCGCCCTCCGTCCGCGCCTACCAGCCCGATCCCGCGATGTTGCGCCGCCTTTTCGAAGAAGCACTGAAACGGCGGACCCAGGAATTCGGCCGCAACGACGCCCACACCGCCCAAGCCTCGCGCGACCTCGGCCTGTTCCTGCAGCGCAACGGCGACACCGCGGGCGCGCGGCGCGTTCTGACCGACACCGTCGCCATCGACGACGCAGTCCTCGGCAAGACCGCCACCCAGACGCTCGAAGACGTATCCGCCCTAGCCGCGATCTCCCCGCCCGCAGTCGCAGGACCGTTGCTGCTTCGCGCCGCCGAATCGCCCGACGCCAGCGTCGCGGGACCCGCGCTCTCGAGCCTCGCCGACTTACGCGCCGCCGCGGGCGACCGCGCCGGAGCCGCCGCCTACCTACGCCGCGCTCTGGAAAAAGCCGAGACGGTGGACGGGAAGGACGGGACCATCGTGGCCCTGCTCCTCAACGCCCTCGCTCTCGACGTCGAACCGAAAGAGGGCGTAGCCTATCTGGAGCGCGCTCTGCAAATCGATCGCACGCAACTGGGGGAGCGCGACCCGAACACGATTCTCACCGAAGTGAGCCTGGCGAAGTTGTGGTTCGCGACCGGTCGGGTCGACGAAGCCCGCGCCATGTCGCGAACCGCGCTCACCGCGGCGCAGGCGGCATTCGGCCCGAACGATCCCCGAACGCAGAAGATCGCCAGAGAAGCAGCCGCTGTCACCGCCCCGCCGCGGAAGTAGCGGGCACGAGCGGATTGCCCGGCGCGTAGACCGCGATGCGGTGATTAGTGAACGCGAGGTAGGGGCCGAACTGTACGGCCGGCATGTGGCACGTCACGCAGGCCTGCCCCGCGACCTCCAGCCGATGCTTCGGGGCGGCGTGACAGGACCCGCACCTCGCATCGTAGGACGCCGGCTTCTGGTCCGCCGGCCCGTGCGGAGGATGGCACGTGATGCAATTCAGACGGCCATTGCCCCGAAGGAAACACGCGCTTGCCGCCAATCGCAGCGGCTGATCCCGCGCATTGCGAGGATCGCGCAGGTCTGTGATCTCCTGCCCGTTCTCGGCATCGGTCCGATGACACTGGCCGCAAAAGCGGTTCATGCCGGCCGCGGTGAGTTGCGCAGGAGTGCGCAGCCGATTGTGGGTGTGGTCGCGGACGTGCGCGGCGCCGGGACCGTGGCACACTTCGCACCGCACGCCGAGTTCGGCCGGGACCACCACGTCCTCCTTGCCTAACGACACCGGGCCCGTCGAATGGCACGCGAAGCAGGAGAGAATTCGCGCCGCGGGATCGAACGTTCGAAACACGACGCCTTTGTCATCGCGCTGGCCGGGTGTAACCGAGTAGCCGTTGAGCGCCCGATACCACGTCGAGCCGTCCTCGCGATACGATTCGCGGTCCATTCTGGTCACGAACGTGATCGCCTGGAGACCTGCGCCGAAGGCCCAATCCCCGTGCTGCGGAGGCGTCGAGACCGCCAGCGCGCGAGCGTGGCCGGTCTTCGATTGCGACGCGAAGTTCGCCGCGTGGCAGGGGCGGCACGCTTCCGCCCCCGCATACGGACTTGCGACAGCAGCGGTCAGCCGGGACAGCGCACACAGAGCCCCCAACAGGACGAAGCGCATCCCCCTGACTCTACCGCTTAGAAACGAATCCGCGCCACGAGCTGGCCGTTCCGTTGACCGCCGAAATTGCTGGTGCTGCCGATCGAGTAGTAGCCGAACCCGCTGATCGCGCCCGTGGCATTGTTCACGGTCGTCGTCTGCGTTGGGTTACCCGAACTCGGGTTGCCGAGGCTGACGCGGTTGAACACGTTAAAGAACTCCGCGCGGAGATTCAGAGTCACGCGTTCCCGGAAGCGGAACGTGCGGCCGAGGTTCATGTTCTCGTTGACCTGATGCGGTCCGCGGTAGTCGTTATAGTAGCCGGAGCCGGGACTGATCGTGCCCGCGCCCACATCCTGCCATGCCGCCGGGTTGAGGATCCGCTGGTTGATGTTGTTCGGATCGATGCAGCGGCAATTGATGTCGGTCAGGTATAGGGGCGCCCCGGTGCGGACCATCGGTGTGCCCGACTCGAACGTATACGTGCTCCACTTGCTGAGCTGCGATTGCGGTGCGGCGATCAGGCTTCCGCTCGCATACCGCAGGGTCGCGGCCCAAGTCCAGTCTCCCAGGATGGCGCGGACGAACTTGTTGGAGGTCAGCCGCGGCGTGGTGTAGGTGATCGCCGTCACGAAGATATGCGGATAGTAATTGGAGTCGAGTCCCTTCTGGATGCTGCGGTTGTAGGGATCGGCATTGATATACCCGCCGATGTTCTCCGTCTTCGAGAACGTGTAGTTGGCGCTGATGTCGAGTCCGTGCGAGAAGCGCCGCAGGAACTTCACCTGGAGCGAGTCGTAAAAGCTGTTGCCCTGGTTCACGAATTGCGCGGGCAGCGAGCTGTTGTACATCGGGAAGGGCCGCAAGGATTGCGCCACCGTCGCCGTAGTCGGGAAACCGGCGTACGGGATTTGAATCCCCGCCGCCTTGGCCGCCGCCGAACCGACCGTCGACGTCATCAGCGTGCGCGTGTTGGCGTCCGTCAGATCGAGACCGCGAGCCTTCAACATTGCCGGCGTAATCGCATTCAGATTGACCAAGCCGTTCGAGAGCTCCCACACGCCGCGATTTCCGACGTAGGCCGCTTCAATCGACATGTCCTTCGTCAACTGCCGCTGCAGCGCGACGTTCCACTGATTGATCCGGGCCGGACGGCCGGCGCCCGGGTCGTTATACAGGCCGCCCCAGACGGCGGAGAAGGTGTTCAACTGGCCGGCCGTGGTATTGACGCCCGGGTTCAGGTTCAACGTGCTCAACGAAGCCGGATTGTAGACGATCCCGTCCTGGAACCGCGAGGACACCAGCCCGAAACTGGGAGCGGACTGCTGCACCGAGTTGTAACCCAAACCATTCAGCGAGTAACCGCCGTTCAGGTAAGCCCAGCTATCGCCGCCGCTGTAGCTGACGCCCCAACCGGCGCGCAACACCGTGTTCTTGTTGAGCTGGTAAGCCGCGCTCAAGCGCGGCCCGAACGCGAAGTTATACGTCTTCGAGAATTCGCAGTTGCATCGCCCGTCGCCGTAACCGGCGAAGACGAAACCGCCGGGTAGGTTCCCGGCGTTCGGGTTCGGCGTATGGATCCCGACCTCGGACTGCCGGTCCCACAGCTCATGCCCGAGCGGCACACGATCCCAGCGCAGGCCCATCTCCAAGGTCAATTTGGAGGTGACCTTGAAGCTGTCCATGAAATACAGACCCTGCGTGATTCTGCGGAGCTGCGTGTCCTTCGGCGGGTTCACCGTCGTGGAATTCACCGCGCCCAGCAGGAAGCTCGCATACCCGCCGCCCACCGAGCCGCTGACCGCGCCGCTGCCGACCGTGGTCGTGTTCAGGAACGGAGGAGCCGTCTGCGCGCCGCTGAAGCCATACACACCCTCGGCGCCCTGCAGGTTTTCGTCGCTGTAGACGTTCTGCTTGAGCTCGAAGCCGGCCTTGTAGCTGTGTTTGCCGTGGAGCCAGCTCCAACTGCCGGTGATCGACCCGAGATTCGTGGTCTGGTGATCGGCCGTGCTCGGACCGAAGTTGTTCCCCTCCCCGCCCTGGTTGTTGAAACCGAGACCGGAGATTGCCGGGAAACCGAGACCTGTCGCGGTCCCTACCAGGCCCAGTTGGCCTTTCACGTCGTAAAGCAGCACGCCCGCGGGCGAGCTATCGGGATTGTGGAAGCGGAAGAAGCCCGCGCCCAGGTGCACCAGCATCGAGGAGGAAATCGTTCGGTCGAGATTGAAGCGATACTGATTGCCACCCACCGTCTTCGGTCTCGAGGCCGTCAGCGGAATCGGCAAGCCATCCGGGAAAGCCACCTGCGCGTTCGACTGATTCGACCAGAAGAAATTCATCTTCGTATTCGGTCCGAAATCCTGATCGACCTTGAGGCTCGGGATCTGCTGATTCTGAGCGTTGACCAGATTCGGCGCCCAGTTCAGCGTCGACTGTGCGCCCACCGGCGCCGGGATCATCGCCTGAATCTTCACCGCCACCGGGTCGAACCGCGACGTAGGGATCACATTATTCGGGAAGGGCGTGCGCACCAGCCGCCCGTTCGCGTCCGTGGTGGTGGTCGCCGGATCGAAGATCTGATTCTGCAGGAACTGATAACCGCTGGTCGGATCGGTGAGCGTGACGGTCGGACCGGTGCAGTTGGTGGACGTCGCATGCAGGGCGCAACCGAAGTCTCCCTGGCGATAAGCCAAGGTGGGCACCGTGCCGGTCTGAGCCGTGGTCGACTGCGTGGTGCCGAACCGCTCCAGGTTGAAGAAGAAGAACGTGTGGTTCTTGCCGTTGTAGACCTTGGGAATCCAGACCGGCCCGCCGATCGTAAAGCCGTAGTCGTTCTTGCGGTCGCGGTCCAACAGATGGTTGAACGGACGGCGGGCATCGAGGACTTCGTTGGCCCACTCCTCATACACCGACCCGTGGAGCTGATTGGTGCCGCTCTTGGTCGTGAAGTTGTACAGGCCGCCCATCACCTGTCCGAACTCCGCCGAGAAATTCGAGGACTGGACCGCGAACTCGGTGATCGCTTCGACCGAGGCGCCGGCCTGTGTGCTGGTCCAGGCGGTGTCGTTGTTGCTCGTCGAATCCTGGCCTTCCAGGTATACCTTGAAATTGCTGCCGGGGAGGCCGTTGACCTGGGAGTTCGCGGACGTCCCCGCCACGCCCGGCGCCAGATACGTGAAGCTCAGCCAATTCCGAATGCCGCCGCTGACCGACCCGCCGCCGCTGAAGTTGATCGGCAGCTCATTGAGCTTTCGCCCGCTGACATTCATGCTGACCTCGGCATTGTCGCTCTTCAGCAGTTCGGCGGTCGCCGTGACGCTGATCGTGTCCGAGGTTTGGCCGATCTCGAGCCGCACTTCGATCTTCACGGTTTGGGCCAGTTGGACCTGGACGTCGCTGGTGTTGGAAGTCTTGAAACCCGAGGCAGAAACGGCCACCGTATACTTTCCGCTGGGCACCGACGGAATCGTGAAGGCGCCGTCGCTATTGGTGAGAGCGTTGAAGGTGTTCCCGTTGTCGAGATTCCGAACTTCCACCTTGGCGCCGGCGACTACCGCCGAGGATGGATCGGTCACTGTCCCGGTTACGGTCCCGCGATCGCTTTGGGCGAACGCAGCCAGGCTCAAAAACAGGAACGCGACGATCGTACCGATCGCCGTGGACACGGTGCAATAGCGTTTCATAGACCCCCTCTTCAACAAGGAACAGATTGAATGGATTCTATTTCCTTCAGCACAGCAATGCAAGTTAACGGAGCGAAAACACCTGTTCCCTCGCGTGACAGACCCCGCCGGCGGTGATACGCTGGACCGGCATGAGGGGACTCGCCACCGTTCTGTTTGCGTCCGCGCTACTGGCTCGCGCGGCCGATCCTCAGTGGATCGTGTTATGGCCGAACGGAGCTCCGGGGTCGGACGGTAAGACCGGCGAGGAGACGGTCCGCACCACGCCGCAGGGAGAGCATGTCACGGCGAATGTGCACCGGCCGTCTATCGGTGTGTTCCTTCCGTCCCGCGCGACCGCGACCGGCGCAGCCGTGGTGATCGCGCCCGGCGGCGGCCATAGCGAGCTTTGGGCGGACCATGAAGGCGTCAATGTGGCGAGTTGGCTTGCCGAGCACGGCGTGGCGGGTTTCGTCCTGAAGTATCGCCTGGCGCGCGAGAAAGGCTCCACCTACAAAATCGAAGGCGAGTCGCTGGCCGATATGCAGCGCGCCATCCGGCTGATCCGAAGCCGCGCCGCGGAGTGGGGTGTCGATCCCGAGAAGGTCGGCGTGATGGGCTTCTCGGCGGGCGGCGAAATCGCGGCGCTGGCGGCCACCCGATTCGGCCCAGCCGCTACGGATGCCGCCGATCCCATCGACCGGCTCAGCGACAAGCCGGCCTTCCAGGCGCTCCTCTATCCCGCGATCCCGAAAGACATGCCGCTTTCCAAGGACACTCCGCCTGCCTTCTTCGCCTGCGGCGAGAACGACCGCCAGAACATTTCCCAGGGCCTCCCCGAGCTGTATCTCGCGATGAAGAAAGCTGGAGCCAATGCGGAACTCCACGTCTACGCAGGAGTCGGCCACGGCTTCGGCCTGCGGGCGGCAACCAAAGGAGCGGTCGCCGGCTGGCCGTCCCGCTTCCTGGAATTTCTGCAGGCCCGAAAAATCGTCAAACCGAGCGTCCCATAATGGAATCGAGGGCTTCCTGATGCATTCGTCAACGTTCTTCCGAAGCGCGGCTGCCGGACTCCTGGCCGTCGCCGCGGCATGCGCCGCAGCCAATCCGCCCATTCCTCCTCTCGCCGCCGATGCGCCGCTCGCCAAGCAGTCCGGTAAGGAAACTGCCGTCTTCGCCGGTGGCTGTTTTTGGGGCGTGCAATCCGTTTTTCAACGCGTCAAGGGCGTGCTGTCGACCGCCGCCGGCTATTCGGGCGGGTCCGCCAAGACAGCCACGTATCAGCAGGTCATCACGGAGACGACCGGCCACGCCGAATCGGTCGAGGTGATTTTCGACCCCTCACGCATCACCTATGGACAATTGCTGCGAATCTACTTCTCCGTGGCGCACGATCCGACGCAATTGAACCGCCAGGGACCGGACGTCGGCACGTCATACCGGTCGGCGATCTTTTACACCAGCCCGGAGCAGAAGCGCCTGGCGGAGGCCTACATCGCGCAGCTCGATCAGGAAAAAGTCTTTCCGCAGCGAATCGTCACCGAAGTGACCCCGCTGAAGGCCTTTTACCGCGCCGAAGAATACCACCAGGATTACGCTTACTACAATCCCGAGAATCCGTACATCCAGGTGTGCGACCGTCCCAAGATCGAAGCCTTACAGCAACAGTTCCCGGAGCTCTTCGTCGAGTACAAGCCGAAGAAGAAGTAAGGCGGTCGGCCCGCCCTCTGCCGATCAAGTTCTGGCCTCGCAACTCCATCGTGACCGCCAGTGGTAACGCGTCGAGAGTGCGGAGGCGCCGCTCGAACGATCAGCTATTTGGACCGCCAGATACCCCTGCGAGTTTCTCCAACCGCCGAAGGACAATGCCCAGTCGGGCCTGGCTGGTCGCGTCTGGAAGCAAGTACCCCGGCAAAGCGTCCAGGAACTCCGGAGTGTTGAGCAGATCTTGGAACTCGGCACGTAGATAAGGTCGAAGTTCCACTGCTCCCGACTGCACTTCCGATACGACCTCCGGGCGGCCATCGATGACGGAGATTACATCTTCCAGGTCGTGACTTCCAAAGAAGTCGCCCTTTCCGCGGCCCTTGAACGCCTCGAGTTTGGTCGCGATAAAGAAAGGAGCCGTGACCATGCGGATTTCGAGATCACCCACCAGCCTTTCCATCACCGACGCTTCCATTGCCGCCCGATACCAGCGGTTGGCGAACCCAAGAATCTTCTCGTCCAGCGGCATCACATCGAGCGTCGTGGCGCGATGCACCCACCGGCACAGCGGCGCCCCTTCTCTCGTGTCTTCCCGGAAACCCAGCGTGCGCAGCCGATCGCCAAACGCCGCATATTCCGCATAGGAGGTGATTTCGGCGATCGCATCCACATCGAAGGTGGCTCGCGGACCGGCAGCCGCCTCGTCAGTAATGAGAAGCCCCGTCACGGTTCCTCCCACAAACACCAATTCCCCAAGCAGCGGTCTCAGCAGACGCGCAGCAACGATCAACTGGTTACGATTTGAGTCGCGCATTGGCTTCCCGGAACCGGCGGCACAACTCGGCCTCAGCCGTCTTTCGTTCCCGAGCGCGGCCGTCGCGTAAGGCGTCCGCGAGCGCCAGGTACTCGTAAAAGGACGAGTCATTCAGGGCCGCGATGGGAGCGGTCTTATACAGCGGCTGAAACGCGACGCCCCGCTGCTTGCCCTCCTCGTACGGCCAAACCGGACCTGGCTCATTACCTTGTAGGATCAGGTGTTGTAGCGGTTCCGCGGCGTACGACGTCGGAACTCCCCGAGTGAGTTCGCCCCGCTCCGGCGGAAAAACGTACTTCAACCCATGCAGTAGGAATTCTTCGAGGGCCGCAAAATTCGGGCGGTTCTTCCCTTGAGGCCCGTGGAGCAAATGGCTACTTTCGGCGCGCCGCACGGAAGCGTGCACCTCAGACGGGCTCATCACCAGTTCGGCCGCAAGTTGCGAGTACGGCGGACGATCCCCGTTGGACGCCACGATCTTGAGCGCCACATACACGTCCTGGGGCTTCAGCACCATACATCCATTCTACATTCGCAATTCGCGAATTGCGAATGGGAACGGAACGCCGCCCCGGCCGCCGGTCAACCTACTGCTTCTTCACCTTAAACTCATCCGGAAAATCCGCCGCCTTACCCTTATTCGGATTCCGCTTATTATTCTGATTCCCGGTATCCCGGAACAGCGGTATCGACATCCCCTCCGTCCGCTCCATCTCGTCGAACAGCCGCTTATTAAACTCCTGGATCGTCGCCTTGCGCTCCGGATTGAAGATCAGGTTCGTCGTTTCCAGCGGATCTTCCTGCAGATCGTACAGTTCGTCCGCGTCCCAGATCCCGTAATAGTGGATGTACTTGTACCGGTCGGTCCGCAGCGCGTGCATCGTCGGCGTTTGGGGGAAATTGCGCTCCCAGTAATACTCGTAGAGCAATTGAGTTCTCCACTGCGGATCGGCCTGCCCCCGCAACAGCGGCAGCATCGACCGTCCGTCGAGCCCCTGCGGCGCCGCGACCCCCGCCGCGTCCAGCACCGTCGGCATAATATCCAGACCCGCGACCATCTTATCGACCACCGTCCCGCCGGCGAACAACTCGGGACACCGCGCCAGCAGTGGCACGCGCATCGACTCCTCGTACGCCGTGCGCTTATCGATCAGCCCGTGCTCCCCGAACGCGAACCCGTTGTCGCCCATGTAAACGACCAGCGTGGAGTCGAGTTGCCCGCGTTGCTTCAACGCGTCGAGCACCCGTCCAACGCTATCGTCCACCCCAAGCAGCGTCTCCGCGTAGCGCTTGTAATATTCGCCGACGTCGAGATCCGAGTGGTACGGGAAATCGACCCCGTGCCAGCTATTCCGCTGGTCCTGGACCCACTTCGGCCGATGCTGCGCGTTCGGACCCGACTCCTCCATCGTCTTCGGCGGACGGAACGTCTCCTTCGCGTACACCCCTTTATGACGATCCGCCGGTATGAAGTCCGCGTGCACCGCCTTATGCGACAGGTACATGAAGTACGGCTGATCCTTCGGCAGCGTGTCCAGCCAATTTACCGCATAGTCGGTCAACTCGTCCGTGATGTAGCCCTTCTGCGGAACGTGCTTCCCGTCGACATTGAGGCCGTTCCTCTCCGGCAGGTACGACCCCTGTCCGCGGAAGCTGACCCACTTATCGAACCCCGTCTGCGGCTCATCGCCGCCATTCCCCATGTGCCACTTGCCGAAGAACGACGTCTTGTAGCCCGACCGCTGCAACAACTGCGGAAAGAACCGCGTCCCGCGCGGAATCGGCGTGTTGTTATCGACGATGTGATGGCGGTGCGCGTAGAGACCGGTCAGGATACTCGCGCGGCTCGGCGAGCACAGCGCCGTGCTCACAAAGGCATTCTTCAGATGCGCGCCATCGCGCGCCAACGTGTCGAGTTGCGGGGTGCGCAGCCACGTCTGCGGATGCATGAATCCCAGCGCGTCGTAACGGTGGTCGTCCGAGAGGATGAAGACAACGTTGCGCCGCCGGCGCGTCCCGGACTGGGCCAGCAGGCTCCCCGCTGAGACCGCGGCGCCCGCTGCCTGGATCAGATTCCGTCTGGAGAGAGGCATGGCGCCATTGTATCGTTTGCCCGGAACCGCCATCCGTCGTGGAGCAATCGGGGATAACGTACTAGAACCGTTGTCCCAGAGGGTACGCATTTCCTGCTTGTATAGCCTCTCCACCCGTCATAGTATTTCCAGTGAATAGTGTTCGGAAATTAGACAAATCTCGGAGGGGGATTATGAAACGAATCGTGGATCTACGGTCGCTGTGTGCCTCGGCGGCGCTATTGGCGGCTCTTTGCGCCGTGCCGAACAGTCACGCTGGCGTGCTTTGCGGAATCGGAACGGCGGGCTTCGCCTGCGGGGGGCCCGGGGTAGCGAACTTATCCGGACTCGGTAACGTCAGCGTCACGAATATCGGCGTTAATTTCTTGTTGGCCGACGGTCTGTCGGTGTCGTTCGACATCAACGAGAGCATCACGGGCAACCTCGGCGCGGGCGCGACCACCTCCGCGTATATCCGGATCACGAACCTGATCGCCGCCGATGTCGGCTTGGGAGCCATCAACGACAACATCTACATCTTCAGCGACGTCTTCAATCCCGGTGTGGCGGGGACCGGCGGCGTGGGGGCCCTCGGTGTCTACGGCGCCATTCCCGCATTCGGGGTCGTGCCGGCAGGGGGCTTCTACTCGGCATCCTCGCAGGCCCAGATGAACTTCCTCTTCGCGCCGGTGCTCGGTCCGGCCGCAGCGCCCGGGTTCAGCCTCACGACTCCCTCCACGTTTGCGATTGGAGCGCCGGCAGTTCCCTTCTCCTTCTTCGAGGTCGCTCGCGGCCCCGTAGCAGCCGGGACGGTGCAACTCGTCGGAGGTCTGAATTTCCAAATGACCTCCGGAAGTGAGATTTACATGCCCGGCAGCTTGATCGTCGACGACAACGATCCCGGCCAGATCGCCGCGGAGGTTCCGGAGCCCATGACTCTATCTCTGATGGGCTTCGGGATGCTCGGCCTCGGTGTTTTGGCTCGCCGTCGCCGCCAAAAATAGTTCCCGGCAGTCGCCATCGGATCGGCCGCTTCCCGCATCGCGGAGGCGGCCGATTTTTTTGTTCGCACCACCGCAGCACACACCTCCCCGGCGTGTATATAATCGATGGCAATTCTGAACGGGGAGATCGTGGATGCGTCGTTTTGAAGCTCTCCTGACATTCTTGCTGTTGTCCGTCCTGCTCTTCGCGCAGGAGTTTCGAGCCACCCTCACCGGCCGCGTGCTCGACGCCGGCGGCGCGGCTGTCCCCAACGCCAAGGTCCGCATCACCAACGCCGCTACCGGTGAATCGCGCGCACTCGTCACCGACCCTCACGGCGACTACTCCGCCGCGCTCCTGAATCCCGGCACGTACGCCGTCCGCGCCGAGGCGCAGGGCTTCAAAGTCGCGGTCCGCGAAGGCTTCGAGCTCAACGTCAACCAGACGGCCACGCTCGATCTCAAACTCGAGCTTGGCTCCGTCAACACCGAACTCACCGTCTCGGCCGAAGCCCCGCTCCTCGAGGACGCCAAGGCCGACCGCGGCGCCGTCGTCGACGAGGAGAGCGTCAAGGAATACCCGCTCAACTCCCGCAACCCGTTCATGCTCGCGATGCTCACCCCCGGCATCAACTTCGACGGCGAGCTCACCTATCAGCGCCCTTTCGATAACGGAGCCATCGCCAACTGGAGCGTCAACGGGAGCAGCCAGAAGACCGAGTTCCTGCTCGACGGCGCCCCCAATAACTCCCAGGCCGGAGGCAACAATATCGCTATGGTGCCGCCCGTCGACGCCGTCCAGGAATTCAAAGTCCAGACCAACGCCTACGACGCGCAGTACGGCCGCGGCGCCGGCGTCGTCAACGTCGCCCTCAAAAGCGGCGGCAACCGCCTCCACGGTGCGCTGTACGAGTTTGCCCGCCGCAGCTTCCTGGACGCGAATTCCTTCCAGAACAAGGCCCGCTGCCTCAGTTTCGACGCCGCCGGACACTGCCAGGGCGCTCCCAAGGACGGCCACTACCTCGATCAGTACGGCGTCCAGGCCGCCGGTCCCGTGTACATCCCGAAGGTCTACAACGGCCGCAATAAGACGTTCTTCCTTGTGAACTACGAGCGTTACCGCGAAGGCTCGCCGCAGCCGCTCGTGCTCAGCGTCCCGGAACCGGAGATGCGGCTGGGCGATTTCAGCAAACAACGCGACGCCGCCGGCCGCCTCATCACCATCTACGACCCCAACACCGGCCACCAGCAGGGCTCGGCCTGGGTCCGCGACCCCTTCCCCGGCAACGTCCTGCCGCAATCGCGCATCAATCCCACGGCGGCGCTCCTCATCAAATACTTCCCACTGCCGAACACCTCCACCGCCGGCGTCGCCTACTCGCAGTCGAACTATTTCATCTCCGGCGGCGAGGCCTCCGCGCGCGACCGCTTCTACAACCTGATCACGAAGATCGATCGCAATCTCGGCGACCGCAACCACGTCTTCGTCCGCTACGGCCAAAACGACCGCACCGAGATGCGCAGCTTCAACGGCATCTTCGACAAGCCCGGCGCCGACGGCCAGCTTCCGCTCCGCCGCGCCAATTGGGCCGGCGCGCTCGATTGGACCAGCACCGTCACCCGCAGCCTCATCTTCGACCTCCGCCTCTCGATGGCGCGCTATATCGACCCCTCCACCGCCGACCCCAATCGCAACTTCGATCTCGTCGGCGCCGGCTTCTCGCCCTCGCTCGTCTCGCAGCTACCGTACGGCTCCTGGTTCCCGCGCATCGCCATCAGCGGCTATCAGGCGCTCGGCAGGAATCCGAACTTCGGCGGCAGCGCCACCAACACGTTCACCATGCAGCCTTCGCTGATCCACTCGTGGGGCGGCGGCAGGACTGTCAAAGCCGGCGCCGATCTCCGCTGGACCCAGTACTCCACCCAGAACTCCGGCCAGATCATGACCTTCAGCTCCGCCGACACCTTCACCCGCGCCGACTACCAGCGCAGCGACGGCCTGAGCGGCTCCGGTCTCGCCGGCTGGCTCCTGGGTATGCCGACCTCGGGCAGCGTCAACATCAACATGTACCCGATCTACCTGTTTCCGTATTACTCCCCGTGGGTGCAGTACGACTGGAAACTGCGCGGCAATCTCACCCTGAATCTCGGCGCGCGCTGGGACGCCAACATCCCGCCCGTCGAGCGTTATAACCGCATGAACCGCGGCTTCGACGCCAACGTGATCAGCCCCGTCGACGCGCTGTTCGACCACTCGAAATTCCCGTATCTCACCTACCCGATCCGCGGCGGCCTCCAATTCGCCGGCGCAAACGGCCTTCCCCGCAATGCAGCCGACCCGTACTACAACACCTTCCAGCCGCGCTTCGGCCTCGCCTGGTCGCCGCGCGCCAACCTCGTCGTACGCGGCGGCTGGGGACGGTACTTCATCAATCCCAACAACGACTACCTCCAGAATGTCGGCTACAGCGCCAGCACGTCTTTGAACGCTTCGCCCGATAGCAACAAGACCGCCTTCCCGAACCTCCTGACCGACCCCTTCCCTGTCATCAGCCAGCCCGTCGGCAACTCGCGCGGCCTCATGACGTTCGTCGGCAACAACTTCAACTTCGTCAACACGCAGTTCGAGATCCCGCACGTCGACCAGTTCTCCTTCGACATCCAGCGCTCCTTCGGCGCGCGCGCCCGCCTCGACGTCGCCTACGTCGGCAGCCGCGGCAAGCGTCTGCAAAGCACCAAGACCTTCAACGACGATGGCGATTCCGTCATCCGCGATCAGTGCAATTACCTGCTCGGCGCCACCAGCCAGACGCTCTGCACGCAGGCGCTCACGAACCCGTTCCGCAATCTCCCGGGCTTCGAGGGCACGGCGTTTTTCACCAACACGACCCGTTCGCGCTATGACCTGAACCGCGTCTTCCCGCAGTTCAACACCACGCTCAACGAGTACATGCGCAACGACGGTTTAAGCTGGTACAACGCCGTCCAATCGAGCTTCAACTACCGCGCCCGCGGCGGCCTCAACCTCAACACCAACTACACGTTCTCGAAGACCACCGCCCGCAACGGCTTCCTCGACAATCTGAACAACGTGATGCAGCAAGGCCTCGATTCCAACGACCGCCCGCACCGCTTCGTCTTCAGCATGATCGGCCAGTTGCCCGTCGGCCGGGGCAAGCGCTGGTTCAGCAACGCCGGCGGCTTCGTCAATCGTCTGATCGGCGGTTGGGAGGCCACGACGATCTACCAGATCTACTCCGGCAAGCCTTGGCCGTTGCCTGGGAACGTCCTCTACTTAAAAGATGCGCGCAATCCGAACTTCACCTGGAACGCGCCGCGCGTGCAGGCCATCCAGCCCTGCGTCCTCAACTGGGACAACACCAACAAGATCACCTGGGAGCAGTTCAGCAGCGACTATGGCTGCACCACCGCTAACTTTCTCCTCACCCCGACCTACAATCCCCGCTACACGCCGTACTACGATGGCCGCGTGAGGCTGCAGACGGTCCGCCTCATGGATGCGTCGATCAACAAGATGACGCGCATCAACGAGCGCTACAATCTGCAATTCCGGCTGGAGTGCTTCAACGTGATGAATTCGTTTTTCATCAACACACTGCAGTTCAACAACAACGCGACCGACCCGAACTTCGGTTCGATCCTCAAAGCCACCGTGAGCGCGCCGCAGTCGAATTATCCGAGACAGATCCAACTCGGGATCAAGTTCCTGTGGTAGCCGGCCGCCGGCAGTTCCTCGCGACCCTGGCCGGCTCGGCCGCGACCCCGGCGATCCTCGCCCAGCGCGCGCGCCGCCCCAACGTCCTCTTCATACTCGCCGACGAATGGCGCGCCCAGTCGACCGGCTACAGCGGCGACGCCAACGTCCGCACGCCGGTCCTCGACCGTCTCGCCGCCCAGAGCGTCAGCTTCGACACCGCCGTCTCCGGCACGCCCGTCTGCTGTCCCTACCGCGCCAGTCTGCTCACCGGCCAGTACCCGCTCACGCACGGCGTCTTCGTCAACGACGTCGAACTGAAGCCCCGCGGCCTCACCATGGGCGACGCCTTCCAGCGCGCGGGCTATCGCACCGGCTGGATCGGCAAGTGGCACGTCTACGGCAGTCCCGACGGAGCCTACGGACGGCGCCTCGCCTACATCCCTCCCGAAAAGCGCTTCGGGTTTGAGTACTGGAAGGCCTGCGAGTGCACCCACGAGTACAACCGCTCGCTCTACTACGACGGTGACGACCCCACGCCGAAATACTGGCCCGGCTACGACGCTGCCGCGCAGACCGACGACGCCTGCTCCTTCATCGGCCGCGTCTCACAGACCCGCGACCCGTTCTGCCTGGTGCTGTCGCTCGGCCCGCCCCACTTCCCCCTGGCCACCGCGCCACCGCAATACCGCGACCGCTTCCGGAACGCCGAACTCCGCCTGCGCGACAACGTCCCGGCTGAGCACCGCGCCAAGGCCATCGAAGACTTGCGCGGATACTACGCCCACATGGCCGCGCTCGACGCTTGCTTCGAGCGGCTCCTCACGTCGTTGGACCGCGCCGGAGTTGCCGACGACACCATCGTGGTCTTCACCTCCGACCACGGCGACATGATGCTATCCCAGGGCCTCACCACCAAGCTCCACCCGTGGGACGAGTCCATCCGCGTGCCGTTTCTGCTCCGCTATCCCCGCCGCTTCGGAACCAAGGGCAGAAAGCTGCGCACGCCCCTCAACGCCCCCGACATTCTGCCGACTCTCCTCAGCCTCGCCGGCATCTCCATCCCCGGCACAGTCGAAGGCCGCGACCTATCCCGCCTCCCGGCCGGCGACACCGGCGCGCTCCTCAGCCTGCCCGTCCCGTTCACCGAAGCCCGCCGCTACGGCTTCGCCGAATATCGCGGACTCCGCACTCCGCGTTACACCTACGTGCGCTCCATCCACGCCCCGTGGCTGCTCTACGACAACGAGGCCGACCCGTTTCAGATGCGCAATCTCATCGATCGCCCTGAGGCTCGCGCGCTCCGCTCCCGCCTCGATCGCGAGCTCGACGCCGAGTTGAAGCGCCGTCACGACGACTTCCTCCCCGCGGCCGAATACGTCCGCCGCGCCGGCCTCGCCCACTACCGCGAGCTCAACGTGCCGATCGGTCGCCACCCGAGCCCTTGGGGAGATTGGGACTCCACGCTTCTCCCATGACTCGCAGCGTTACGCGTACTTCCACCGTCGAATCGATCGGCGATAACTCGGACACGCTGCGTCCCAGCAGCTCGTCCCGGCCGCACTGAAAAAACGCCAACGCGCCGGCATCGCAATCGACCACTCTTCCAGCCCGCAACACGACGACCGCGTCCCCACCCGCATAGTCCTCGAGCCGCGACGTGGCGAGCTGTGCCTCCGCAAGGGCCGCGCGCAGTTGACCGACTGGCCCGCGCCAGTCGCCGTCGGCCCGAAGCGCTGGAGCGAGCGTGAACTTTGGCAGATAGGAACCCGCGGCGAGCTCGATTCGCACCGCGTCCGCAGCGCCCGCGCCGTTGTAATACGCCGTCAGGCGCTTGCGGACGTCGTTGGCGCGCACCCGCACCGAGGGATCGCTGCTCGCGTCGTACCCCGGCGGCCTGCCGAACAGCGCTGAGCCCAGCGTTGTCTCCTTGAGCGCAGAGCCGTCGCCGCGCAGCGCGCAGTCCACTACATACCGTAGAAACTGTTGAGATCGTTTGCTGTTCCGAAAGTCGAGGCCTTCGAAAATTCGCCCTAATTGGCTCCGAATTTCTTCTTCCGAGAAAAGCATGCCGCTCAGCATAACAGACTTAAAGGTCTGAACCGTTATTAACTCTCCGTCCATACAGCCTTCCGACGATAGACGGTTAGCGACGACGCTATGGAGACGATGCCCAGATGCCCGATCAAGATCAGGACGTGATCCGCGAGTTTCTTGTCGAAAGTTACGAAAACTTATCCCGCCTGGACCGCGAGCTGGTCGAGCTCGAGAAACACCCTAACGACGCCGCGCTGCTCGCCGGCGTCTTCCGCACCATTCACACTATTAAGGGCACGTGCGGCTTCCTCGGCTTTTCCACCCTGGAGCGGATCGCCCATCAGGCTGAAAACCTCCTGAGCCAGTTGCGCGACGGCCGCCGCACCCTCCAGCCGCCCCTGGTCTCCCTCATCCTCGAGACCGTCGACGCCACCCGCATAGTTCTCGCCGCCATCGAAGCCACCGGCAAGGAAGGCTCCGAGCGCTTCGACGATCTGACGGATCGCTTGCGCGCCGCCCAGACCGGCGAGGGCGCCGCCGGCGCCATTCCGTGCGACGCCGTCAAACCAGACGAGGAGAGCGCCAAATCCTCCGCCGTCGCCGACGCCAACATCCGGGTCGGCGTAGGCCTGCTCGACAAGCTCATGGACCTGGTGGGCGAGCTGGTCCTCACCCGCAATCAGATCCTCCAGTTCAATACCGAGCGCGAGGACCCAGCCCTCAACGCCACCTCGCAGCGCCTCAACCTGATCACCACCGAACTGCAGGAGGGCGTTATGAAGACCCGCATGCAGCCCATCGGAATGGTGTGGAACAATCTACCGCGCGTCGTCCGCGACATGGCCGTGGCCCTTGGCAAACACATCGAACTGGAAATGGACGGAGCCGATACCGAGCTCGACCGCACCATTATCGAGGCCATCAAGGACCCCCTGGTGCACCTGGTCCGCAACTCCTGCGACCACGGCATCGAGCCATCCGACGTGCGCACGCGCGCCGGCAAACCGCCGCAGGGACGGCTCTCCCTCCGCGCCTATCACGAGGGTGGACAGGTCAACATCGAGATCGCCGACGACGGCGCGGGTATCGACGTCGTCAAAGTCAAACAAAAGGCGGTCGAAAAAGGCCTGCTGCGCCTGGAGCAAGCTGAAAAGCTCAGCGACCGCGAGGCGCTGAACCTCATCTTCCACCCCGGCTTCACCACCGCCCAAGCCGTAACGAAAGTCTCGGGGCGCGGCGTCGGCATGGACGTGGTCAAATCCCACATTGAGAAGATCGGCGGCGTGGTCGACGTCTCCAGCCGGCCTGGCGAGGGCACGATCGTCAAGCTCAAAATCCCCCTCACTCTGGCCATCATTCCCGGCCTTGTCATCACCAGCGGTGGCGAGCGCTTCGTCATCCCGCAGGTCAGCCTCCTCGAACTCATCCGCCTCGAAGGCGATGCCACCGATAAGCACATCGAACACGTGCACGGCACGCCCGTTTACCGCCGCCGCGGCAGCCTCCTGCCGATTGCTTACCTCAATGAGGTGCTCGGCCTGAAATCGCCGCAGCATGCGGCCGCCGTCAGCATGGTGGTCCTCCAGGCGGAAGACCGTCAGTTCGGGCTGGTCGTCGATGGCATCAACGACACCCAGGAGATTGTCGTAAAGCCCCTCGGCAAGCAGTTGAAAGGGCTCACCGTTTACGCCGGAGCCACCATCATGGGCGACGGCCGCGTGGCGCTCATTCTCGACGTCCTCGGCATTGGCCAGCGCTCCGGAGTGCTCTCCGAGTCGCGCGAGCAGGCCCGCGCTACGTCTGAGCAGAAAACGCAATCCGGCGTCGAGCAGCAGCGGCTGCTCCTCTTCCGCGCCGGATCCTTCGAGCGTCTCGCGGTCCCCCTGTCTCTCGTCGCCCGTCTCGAGGAGTTCCCGCAACACTCCGTCGAGCACGCCGGCGGCTCGCGCGTCGTCCAATACCGCAATCGCATCCTCCCGCTCGTCTCCTTGCGGACCGTGCTCGAACCCGGCGTCACCGGTCACGACGAGCTGCCCGACCCCGTCCAGGTGATCGTCTTTAGCGATGGCGAGCGTAGCGTCGGCGTCGTGGTAGACCAGATCCTCGACGTCGCCGAGGAGGCCGTCACGGTGCGGCAGCAGGCGGACCGTCCGGGCTTGCTCGGCTCGGCCGTCGTCGGCAAACGCGTCACCGATTTTCTGGACCTGAACTCGATCCTGCATGCCGGCAATGAGACCTGGCGCCAAGGCGGAGCCGGCGTCTCCGGCGGCAAGCGCATTCTCGTCGCCGATGCCTCGGCGTTTTCACGCGGCCTGATCCGCAGCGGTCTCGATATGGCCGGCCATCAGGTCGTTGAAGCCGCCACTCTCGACGAAGCCATTCGCGAGCTCGAGCAGCAGCCGGTCGATCTTGTCGCGGCCTCCCTCGACCTCCCGCCCGGCGGCAGTTCCGCCCTGCTCGCCGCCATGCGCGGCCGTCCCGAGTGGCAGACCATTCCGATCCTCGCCCTCGCGGATTCCGCCGAGTTCGCGCAGTCCCCCGCCGTCCGCTCGGCCGGCTTCGAGGACTGCCAACCGAAGTTCGACCGCGACGCCATGCTCGCCTCCATCGCACGGCTCGCCTCCGCCATCGACTCGGCGGAGCCCCAGCTCGTTCCCGCCGGAGTGGAGAGATAACCCATGTCCAACGAAAAGTCCGACCTCGCCCAGGCCAGCACACAGTTCTCCACGTTCTTCGTGGCAGACCTCTTCTTCGGCGTGGAGGTCCTCCGCGTCCAGGAGGTCCTGCAATTCCAGCAGATGACCGGCGTGCCCCAGGCCCCCGACGTCATCGAGGGACTCATCAACCTGCGCGGCCAGATCGTCACTGCCGTCGACATGCGGCGGCGCCTCCGCCTGCCGCCGCGCGCCGGCGATCAGACCCCCATGAACATGGTGGTCCGCACGGAGGACGGCGCCGTCAGCCTCCTCGTCGACGAAATCGGCGACGTCCTCGACGTCGACACCGCCACCTACGAGCGCCCGCCCGAGAATCTCGACCCTGCCGCGCGCGAGCTCATCCGCGGCGTCTACAAGCTCAAGGACCGCCTCCTTCTTGTGCTCGACGCCGAGCGCACCGTCGATCTCGGCGTCGGCAGGGCCGCCTGACGTGGCCTTCAGCTTTTTCTTCCGGGACCAGCAGGTGCTCGAGCGCCTCGTCGACCTGAGCCTCCCTTTGATGGCGGGCCGCAGTCATCCACGTGTCTGGGACGCCGGGGTTGCCATGGGGCAGGAGCCCTACACGCTCGCCATCCTGTTCGGCGATCGGATGGGCCACTTCGCCTTCAACAACCTGCGCATCGACGCGACGGACGTGGAGAGCACCGGCCAGTTCGCCCACGCGATCGACGCCGCCGTTTACGCAAAGGACGAGCTGTCGCGGCTCCCCGAAGGCATCCTCGAACGCTGCTTCGAGCCGGACGGCGACACCGGCCACTATCGTGTCGTCGAGCGCATTCGGCAACGGGTCGCATACCAAAGCCACGACCTGCTCTCCTTCCGCGAGCTCGGCCATGGCTATTCGGCAGCCCTCTGCAAGAACGTGCTGCTCCATTTCCAGCCGGCGGACCGGATCGAGGTGCTCCGCATGTTTCACCGCGCGCTGGCCCCCGGCGGTCTCTTCGCCACCGAGCACACCCAGGAAATGCCCCGGGAATTGGCGCCGCTCTTCGAGCGCGTCATTCCAGATGGCCCGCTGTTTCGAAAAGTCGAACCCCAAGGAAATGCACAGAAGGAGTAATCACGAAGATGTCACGACAAGTCACTAACGGCCGGGCCGACCGCCCCGACCGGTATTCGTCCACCGGCGCAGCCGTTATGGACCGTCCCGCAACCGGCGGCAAGACGCAGGCCCGCGAATTGCTCCAGGAGGAGATCCTCCGCGTCGGCTCCGCGCTCCAGCAGGGCCGCCTCGCCGAGCGCGCGCATGGCGAACTGTTTCAGGGCAGCGACCGCGCCATCCTCGACAGCGTCAACGGCATGCTCGACGCCGTCATCAAGCCGCTCAACGTCTCCGCAGAGTACGTTGACCGCATCTCCAAGGGCGATATCCCGCCCAAGATCACCGACAGCTACAACGGCGATTTCAACGAGATCAAGAACAACCTGAACGCCTGCATCGACAACATTACCGCGTTGGTGAAGGAGACCGGAGTCCTCATCCAGGCGTCAGCCGACGGCAAGCTGTCCACGCGCGCCGACGCCGCCCGGCACCAGGGCGACTACCGCAAGATCGTCGAAGGCGTCAACCAGATGCTCGACGCCATCCTCCTCCCCATCGGCGAAGGCAACCGCATCCTCGCGCAAATCTCCAACGGCCGCATCGACGAGCTGATCGCCCAGACCTACAGGGGCGACCACGAAAACATGAAGCAGGCGGTCAACAAGGTCGCCGTCGTCCTGCAGAGCCTGCAGAAGGAGCTCGCGCGCCTGACCGACGCCTCCCGGGATGGCCAGCTCGCCGAGCGCGGTAAGCCCGAGCAGTTCCAGGGAGCCTACGCCGGCATCGTGAAGGGCATCAATGAGATGCTCGACGCCATCCTCCTGCCGATCGGCGAGGGAAACCGCATCCTCGCCCAGATCTCCAATGGCAATATCGATGAGCTGATCGCGCAGAGCTACAAAGGCGATCACGAGCGCATGAAACAGGCCGTCAACCAGGTGGCCGGCGTGCTCCAGGGTCTTCAGAAGGAACTGGCGCGGCTGACCGACGCTTCGCGGGATGGCCGGCTCTCCGAACGCGGCAAACCCGAACAGTTCCAGGGCGCCTATGCCGGCATCGTCAAAGGTGTCAACGAGATGCTCGACGCCATCCTCGTGCCCATCGGCGAAGGCAATCGCATCCTCGCCCTTGTTCGCGGCGGCAATCTCCGCGAGAAGGTCGAGATCGAATGCAAGGGCGATCACGAGAAGATGAAGCAGGCCGTCAACGGCGTGCACGATTGGCTCAACGACCTCATCGCCTACGTCACCAAGATCGCCAACGGCGATATGACCGCAACCATGGCGAAGGCCTCCGACAAGGACCAGATTCACGAGTGGCTCGTGCTGCTCAAGAGCAACATCCACGCGCTGGCCGGAGACGCTGCCATGCTCGCCAATGCGGCCGCCGAAGGCAAAGTAGGAACCCGCGCCGACGTCTCCAAGCACCAGGGCGACTATCGCAAGATCATCGAGGGCGTGAATCACACGCTCGACGCCATCGTCGAACCGCTGAAGGTCACGGCCCAGAACGCCTCGGCCCTCGCCTCCTCCTCCGAGGAAATGGCGGCCGTCAGCCATCAGATGGCCGGCAACGCCGAGGAGACCGCTACCCAGGCCAATGTCGTCTCGGCGGCCAGCGAGCAGGTCTCGAAAAACGTGTCCTCGGTCGCCTCCGCCTCCGAGCAGATGCAGTCCTCCATCCGCGAGATCGCCAAGAACGCCAATGAATCGGCCCGCGTCGCCAAGAACGCGGTCAGCGTGGCGCATACCACTAACGAGACCGTCAAGAAGCTCGGCGAATCCAGCCAGGAAATCGGCAACGTCATCAAGGTGATCACTTCGATCGCCCAGCAGACCAATCTCCTCGCCTTGAACGCCACCATCGAAGCCGCCCGCGCCGGAGAGGCCGGCAAGGGCTTCGCCGTGGTCGCCAACGAGGTCAAGGAGCTCGCCAAGCAGACCGCCAAAGCCACCGAGGAGATCGGCCAGAAGATCGACGCCATTCAGGGCGACACCAAGGGCGCCGTCAAGGCCATCGAGGAGATCGGCGCGATCATCAACCAGATCAACGACATCTCCAACAGCATCGCCTCCGCGGTCGAAGAGCAGACGGTGACCACCAACGAGATCGGCCGCAGCGTGTCCGAAGCGGCCAAAGGCGTCGGTGACATCGCCCGCAATATCGGCGGCGTCGCGACCGCGGCGAAGAACACGACCCAGGGCGCCAACGACACACAGAAGGCGTCGCAGGAGTTGAGCGAGATGGCAGCGCGGCTGCAAAACGTCGTCTCGAAATTCACCTTCTGATCCGCGAGTAGGGACGCGGCCTGGCAAGCCGCGTCCCCCCCCTCGCTCCATCGCACAACACGGGAGACTTTATGGCCAAAGCGTTAGTGGTCGACGATTCCCGAGCCATGCGCATGATCCTCTCCAGGAGTCTGCGCGAGCTCGGCTACGAGGTTTGCGAGGCCGGCAACGGGCGCGAAGCCCTGGACGTCATCGCCGCCGAAAAGAGTTCGGTGGACTTGGTGCTCGCCGATTGGAACATGCCCGAGGTCAACGGCCTCGAGCTGCTGAAGCGGCTGCGCCAGGACCCGGCGTTGACCTCGGTTGCCGTCGTGATGGTCACCACCGAGACCGAGCTCGATCAGATGTCGGCGGCCCTCGAAGCCGGCGCCAACGAGTACATCATGAAGCCGTTCACCAAGGATATTCTCCTGGAAAAGCTCCAGTTGGCCGGCATCCATCCGTAGGGAGTCTGCCATGACGGCTATCAACAAGAAACTCCTCCAGCCGGGGGAACGCATTCGCGTCCTCGTCGTGGATGACTCGGTGGTCATCCGTCGTCTCGTCACCCATGCCCTCGAGCAGGACGCCGATCTCGAAGTCGTCGGCGCGGCCGCCAACGGCGCGATCGCGCTGCAGCGCATCCCCCAGGTGAATCCCGACGTCATCACCCTCGACATCGAGATGCCCGAGATGGACGGTCTCGAGACCCTCCGGCGCGTCCGCCGCGACTATCCCCAGCTCCGCGTCATTATGTTCAGCACGCTCACCGAGCGCGGAGCGGCCATCACCCTCGAAGCGTTAACCCTCGGAGCCGACGACTACGTCGCCAAAGCCTCCAATGAGGGCTCGCTCGATCGCTCGATGGCGCGCCTCCGCCAGGAGCTTGTTCCCAAAATCAAACAGTTCTTCCACCTGGCCGGCCATACGCAGCCGGCGCCCCCTGCCGTCGCCACCGAAGCGCCCCCGATCTGGCGCAGCCCCGCCACCTTCACGACATCCAAGCTTCCACCCAAAGTTCTCGCCATCGGCGTTTCCACGGGAGGACCCGCCGCCCTCGGCGCGATTCTTCCGCAATTGCCTGCCGGCTTCAAGCTGCCGGTACTCGTCGTGCAGCACATGCCTCCGCTCTTCACCAGACTTCTCGCCGAGCGTCTCCGTGGCATTTGCCCGCTCGCCGTCGAGGAGGCGAACCACGGAACCGTACTCGACCCCGGCAAGATTCTGATCGCGCCGGGAGACTATCACATGAAACTAGCCCGTATCGGCGGCTTGCCCCGCGCCTGCCTCGATCAGTCGCCGCCGCAGAACTCCTGCCGCCCCGCCGTCGACGCGCTCTTTTCCTCCATCGGCGAAGTCTACGGCGGAGCAGCCATCGCGGTCGTCCTCACCGGCATGGGGCAGGACGGCCTTCGCGGCGCCACGATTCTGAAGGCGCAGGGAGCCACCGTGCTCGCCCAGGACGAGGCCTCCAGTGTCGTATGGGGCATGCCCGGCGCCGTCGTCAACGCCGGCCTCGCCGACCGCGTCTTACCACTCGATCGCGTCATCCCCGAGATCCTGCGCATGACCGTCTGACCCCCATGGACAGCCAAATCGCCAACTCGCCCATCGACGCGGAAAACTACCGCTTCCTCCAGGAGCATGTCTACTCTCACGTAGGCATCGTCCTCGAAGAGAACAAGCACTATCTCTTCGAAGCTCGCCTTTCGCCCATCCTCCGGCAACTCGGCCTCGGCTCGATCAACGACCTCTGCGCACTCCTCCGCGCGACCGCCAGGCCCGAAGTCCAACGCCAGGTCGTCGAAGCCATGACGACCAACGAAACTTACTTCTTCCGCGACCCTGCCCAGTACGACGCCATCCGCTCGGTCCTGCTCCCTAAGCTCAAGGAGGACCGCAAAGACGTCAGAAGACTGCGCTCCTGGTCCGCCGCCGCATCCACCGGCCAGGAAGCCTACAGCCTCGCCATGCTGCTCCTCGACGAAGGCTTAGGCGATTGGAACGTCGATATCCTCGGCACCGACTTCTCCGCCCAGGTCCTCGACCGCGCCCGCGGCGGCAAGTATCAGCAGATCGAAGTCAACCGCGGCCTCCCCGCCACCCGCCTGGTCAAGTACTTCCGCCGCGCCGGCGTCGACTGGCAGTTGAGCGACGCCGTGCGCCGATTGGCCCGCTTCGAAACCATCGACCTTCGTAAAAGCATGCGCGCGCTCGGCCCCTTCGACCTCGTCTTTTGCCGCAATGTGTTGATCTACTTCGATGCCGAAACCAAAAGGAAGATCCTGCAGGAGCTCCACGGGACCCTCTTTCGAGATGGTTGGCTCTTGTTGGGAGGCGCCGAAACCGCATCCGGCGTCGACCAATGGTTTGAAAGGAGAATGGTGGGAGCCGCCTCCGTGTACGTCCCCCGCTGAGTGAACGCGATGCCGAGTGAAACCACTGTCGAGATTCAGCCGAACGAGCTAGCCCAGATCGTCCAATCCGTATTCGAGACCATGCTTGGTCTGGAGGTGGCCGAAAGCGGCGCCCCCTGGCCGTCCGGCGCCGATCGCTTCACCTCCGCCGTTCAGCTCGCCGGCGCCTGGAACGGCGCGGTCCTGCTCGAGTGCGGCGGCGCGCAGGCCTGCCGCTTCGCCAGCCGCTTCCTCTCCATCGACCCGCCCGCCACCGTCGACGACGTCGTCCGCGACGTCCTTGGCGAACTCGCCAACATGATCGGCGGCAACCTGAAATGCGTCCTGCCGGCCGGCATGCGCCTTTCCATGCCGTCCGTCGTCGACGGCAGCGACTACACGCTCTACTACTGCCGCGCCGCCGTCCAGCATCGCCTCGTCTTTCACTCCGCCGAAGGCTGCTTCGGGATCACCGTCCTCGCCGCCTAGTGCGTCATCGCGTACGTCACGTAATTGACCGCGATCCGAATCCCCAGCGCCGAGAATTTCTCGTCGTACCGCGGATCGTCCGCCCATTCCCACGAATCCCCGAGATCCATGTTGTGGCAGATCGCGACCATCACCCGCCCTTTATCGTCGAAGATCCCGCGCCAGTGCGCCGGCTTTCCGTTCTCGTCCATCTCGTACGTCCGCCCCGACCGCAAATACTGCGCCCCCGGGACCTGATAACGATCGTCGAGATCGTAAATCGTATGGAAGATCTGGTCGGAGTTCTGCAGATCCACAATCGGACGGTCCGGGAAGATCTTCTTCATCCCCGCCTCGAAGATCGACCATTCGAAGTCCGAGTGGAAGTCGTCGACCATCAGGAACCCGCCGCGCAGCAGATGCTCGCGGATCGCCGCCGCCTGCTTGTCATCCCACTCCCAGTGCCCGACCTCGACCGCGTACAGCCACGGCCAGTCGTACTGATCGCCCTCCTCGACATTCACCGGCTGCTCCACCGACCGCACGTGAATCCGCGTCAGCCGCCGCATGGCCGCCGAGATGTGCCGGTCCGACCGCGGATAGTCCGTCGTCCACGACGATCCGCCCTGCCGCCAGTCGCGCCCATACCCGCCGCGAAACCCACCGCCCCCGCGAAATCCCCGGCCGCCGCCGAACTGCGTCGAGTTCGGATACATCAGCCGCGCGAATACCCACTCCGCCGGCTCCTTCCAGTCCTCGGGCAGCGGGAAATCCTCGTACTCACGACCCGGATATTGGCGAAATGGGCGTTGCGCGCAAACCACGGCGAGAAACACACCGCCACACGCGATCGTCCGCAGGATGTTCCTCGAGAGCACTGGCGCCTCCGTTCTTCACATGCTACTGCATTCCGCCGCCGCTACGCCCTCCGCCCGCCAAACTTCACCGCCAGCCCCACATTCTCCGAGATCTCATCCTTGAACTTCGGACACATCCCCACAATCACCGCGTCCGTCGCCTTAATGTTCTCGAATGCGAACCGGAACGCCGCCTCGACCTGCCCCGCCCGCTCCGTATTCCGTCCCGCCCCCAGGATCTTGAACGCCAGACAAGGCTTCTTCGTCTGCTTCACGAACCGGCACATCCGCGCCGGATCGCCTTCCAGAAACATCCCGCCGGAATCGAGCGGAGCCTCGCCGAACTCCCGCCGTGCCTCCTCTCGCGTCCGCGTCACGCGATACACGCACGTCTGGTAATAGTCCACATCCCACCCGGCGCTCTCGATGAAATCGAACACAGCCGGATTATGCGCCGACACCCCGACCATCACGCCCGCATCGCGCACCGTCTTGCAGAACTCCCGCACCTTCTCCATCTGCCCTGCCGCGAACCGGTCGTCCGTCCGATTCCCGTGGTGCGCAATCCCGATCGGCTTGTGCTCGCCCGCCACCTTCCCCACCAGGCTGAGATCCGTCATCATCTCGAAATCGCCGAGCAGGAAGAAGTTCATCTTCCCGCCCTCCGACCGGTACCGCTGCAGGTCCTCGATTGTCTGCTTCATGTAGTGGACCTGCCACGTCCGGATCCCCGCCTGCTCGCACCGCCGCAGCGTCTCGATCCGACGGTCCTGCGTCATGTACTCGCGCATGAACGAGTTCAGCAGCGGATTGAAATGCGAGTACCCATACAGCGGGTTCGACCCGATGATCAACCGGCTGATCTCCGCCTTCCCGAACCGGACCGTCGGGATCGCGGGAACCACGCCTGCCGCCGCGCTCACGGCCGCCGCGCCCAAGATAAAACCGCGTCGATCGGTAGTCATCGTCACTGCCCTTTCGTCACGATCAGATACTCGATCGGACGCCGCGCCGGCGCGAGCTTCAGCCCGAGCTTCGCCACCTCCGCCTCGAGACTCCCCGCCACGCCATCCTGATAGGTCAGCCGGATCTCGAACGCTTCCTTCAGTCCCGTCTCGTCGAGCACCGGCTTGCCGAGCGGCCGCTCCAGGAGATTCGCGAACGAGATCATCGGACCGGTCAACCGCAGGCTGCCCTTCCCGCCCCCGCTCAAGATCCCGCCCATCGGCGTCGCCTCCACCAGCCCCGGCGGCCTCCCATTCGGCGCGGTCAGCAGATACACGTCCATTTCCCGCGACTCCTTCCGCGCACTCAACCCCAACGCCGCGCAGATCACATCGCGCGTCACCTGCCGGAACGCCTCCCCGTCCGACCCCGGCAGAGAGATCCAGACGTCATACCGCGTCGGGTCGTCGAGACCCGTGGCCACAATCCGCGGCGGAGGTACCTGGAACAACCCGGGCAGCATTTGCTTCACCGTCGTAGCCCGCATCATCAGCTCGCCCCTGCCCCGCCCCGAGCCGCCGCCGCGCGTCGCCTCCATCGTGGGCCGGATCATCACGTCGAACAGCGGCCGCGACATGGGATTCTCCACCTCGCGAATCGTGGTCGAGAACGGCACAGGCTTGGGCGGTAACACAATCGGACGCCCCGCCAGCAGGTCGTCGAGCATGGCCCCGGTCACCGCATCGGGAGTAAGGTCCGCCACCGTCTTCCCCGCCGCGTCGATCAGAAACGTCCGCCCGGCCCCGGTGACGCCGTACGCCTCGAATACCTTCCGGTCCGTCGACAGCCCCACGATCCCTTCGATCGGCTTCTTCGCCAGAAACCGCTCGATCGTGTCCCGGCTCTCATCGGTGACCGAAACAAACACCACCGGCTTCTCGCGAAACTGAGTAGCCAGTTGGTTCCAATGTGGGATGGCGGCGATGCAAGGTCCGCACCACGTCGCCCAGAAGTCCAGCACTACGGCCTTGCCCGCGAAGGCCTTCAACGAATCGACGGTGACCTCCGTCGTCTGCTGCCCAAACACCAGGGCGCAGTATGTCAACAGCAAAACGAAGAGCCGCTTCACAATCGCCTCCTGATTTCGGATAGACAGGTGCGATTTCAACTCTAATCGACTGCCTGCCAAAGGTCAGCCCCCTCTTGTGAGGGCGCCAGCCGCTCACCCCATCTGCGCCGGGGTGCCGTAGTACTTGGCTATATAGTTCTACGAAATAGGTATTTCACCCCCCGAATGCCTTGCTTGCGTGGGCACCGGGTCTTATGCTGAATGGGACTTTCAGATCCTAAATACGCCTACCCGGCACAGCCGGTATCGGAGCCAGCTTTGCAGAACCCGGTTGCCTACAGTTCGACCCCGAGGAGAGCCCCCCACATGAGACTACTTGCCCGCCTTTCGCAGTGGACCCTCGTCACGTTGCTGTTCGCCATGGTTGCCTCGGCGCAGCGTCCTGCCGTGACCCCGCCGAACACGTTGATGAACGTCGGGCCCGACCTCGGCACGTACTCCGTCGGCGAGGTGAATATCCCCCTGGTCGCCTCCGGCGGAACCGGCGCGTACACGTGGACCGTCACCCCCGGCAGCCTCCCTCCCGGACTCTCCATCCGCACCGACGTCCCCTCCTGGTTCCAGAATGCGCAAGCCGGCATCATCGGCCTCGCCACCACGCCGGGCACGTACAACTTCACTCTCTCGGTCACCGGCGGCGGCGATCCCGTGACCGCTCCCGTCTCCGTCAGGATCACGGCGCTGAACGCCAAGGATCCGTATAACCTGCCCGACGGCTTCCTCCTCCACGACTACACCTACCAGTTCACCGCCACCGGCACGGCAACCGTCACCTGGACCGCCGACGCCCCTATGCCTCCCGGCCTCAATCTCTCGGCCTCCGGCGTCCTCTCCGGCGTTCCCAACCAGTCCGGCGGGTACAACGTCAGCGTCGCTCTTACCGATGGCGCCGATACCGTCCACCGCACCTTCCGGATCAACGTCTACGCGCTCCAATTCGCGGGATCGGCCACGCTTCCCGACGCCGTCCAGAACGCCCCGTATACCTACACGTTGAACCCCAGCGGCGGAACTCCGCCCTACCGCTTCATGCCCAACGGGATGCCCAACGGCCTGACGCTGAATTCCTCGACCGGCGTCATCTCCGGCACGGACACGAACTCGCCCGGCCGTTACTCCTTCAATGTCTGGGTCGGCGATTCCGCCAACCCGCAGAATTCCTACTCCCGCAATTTCGAGGTCAATACCGTCGCCTCCGCGCAGCCGCTCATGCAGATCAACCTGTTCTCCTCCGACGACTGCAACATCGGCTCCTGCGTGCGGACCTTCGGCGTCTTTAGCGGCGGCATCGGACCCTTCACGTGGACCGTCACCGGCCTTCCCGCCGGGATGTCCTACCGGCGCGGCACGATCCCCTGGTCCGCCCCCTCCGACCTCGAAATCTTCGGCGCGCCCACCACCGCGGTCACCACGACCATCGCCGTCACCGTCACCGACAGCACCGGCGCTACCGTCACCCAGAATTTCCCGCTGCACTTCTCGCCTCTGATCGTCGACGGCCAGGACTACCTGCCCAACGGCACGGTCGGCTCCGCCTATGCGAGGAACCTCCGCGTCGTGGGCGGCAGTGGCGGTTATACCGCCCAGATCGTCGCCGGAGCGCTGCCCGCCGGCGTCGGCCTCTACGGCATGAACGTCTCCGGCGCCCCCCAGGAGAACGGCAACTTCAACGTCACCTTCCTGTTTTCCGACTCGGCCGGAGCCACCCTGCGCCAGTCGATGGGCTTCTTCGTCAACAGCAACACCACGACCACCAGCCCGATCACCATCAACAACTTTTACGACCTCGGGTCGTTCCGGATGAGCCAGCCCCTCAACGTTCAGTTGTTCGCCTGCTGCGTTGGCGGCTTGAACTGGTCCGTGATCGGCGGCAGCCTGCCCAATGGCGTAACCCTATCTGCCACCGGCCAGGTCGTCGGGACTCCCACGGTCGACGGGACCTTCACCTTCCTCGTCCAGGCCGCCGACTCGTCGAACCCCTCCAACGTCGGCATCAAGCAGCTCACGATGGGCGTCTCGCCCCTGTGGATCACGACGATGTCCCTGCCCTTCGGCAACGTCTCCACACCCTACAACCAGACGCTCGCCAACACCGGCGTCGCCACCCCGTTGAATTTCTCGCTCGCCTACCTCAACCTCTTGCCCCCGGGCCTCACTCTCGACGCCACTACCGGCGCCATCACCGGCACGCCGACCTCCCCGGGACAGTTCAACTTCACCGTCATCCTCACCGATCGCGTCTCCCACCGGACCACCCGCTCGTTCGGCCTGACCATCTATCCCGCCGGCGGCGCGCCCCCGGTCTCCATCACGACACCCGCCGAAATCGGCACGTGGTCCATCGGCGTCCACGAATTCGGCCTCAACGCCAACGGTGGCGATAACACGTTCACCTGGACCCTCGCCGGCGGTGCCCTGCCTCCGGGAATGAGCCTGCGCCCGGATTTCCCCGCCTGGTTCACCGCCAGCGCCAACTTCAGCGGCGTCGCCACCACTCCCGGCGATTACACCTTCACCCTCACCGCCTCCAGTAGCGGCCAGACCGGCTCGCGAACCTTCCACGTCAAAGTCGTTGCCCTCCGCCTCAAGGACGGCTATAACATCCCCGACGGCTTCATCAACGTCGCGTACCCTAATTACACGCTCACCGCCCTCGGCAATGCCGGCCCGGTGACCTTCACCGCGACCGGGCTACCGAATGGCATGTCCCTCGCCCCGGACGGCACGATCTCCGGCACGCCCACGCAGAGCGGCTTCTTCAGCGTCGTCGTTACCCTCAACGACGGCGTCGACATCGTCACCGCCTCCTTCAATCTCAATCTCAACGTCTACATCGTCCGCTTGCTCGGCCCCGCGACGTTTCCTGCCGCGACCCAGTACCTGCCGTATTCCTACACGCTGACGGGCGGCGGCGGCGGCGTGCCTCCCTATCGCTTCACCTCGAACTCCCTCCCCAACGGCCTCACCCTCTCTACCGACGGAACCATCACGGGCACGACGACCACCGGCCCCGGCCGCTGGGGCTTCAACCTCACCGTCTCCGACTCCAACGGCATCGGCTACACCCGCTCCGTCGTCATCCCGGTGATCGGCTCTCCCGCCCCGACCGTCCTCGCTCTCGTCCCCTACCTGGACGACTGCACCGTCGGCGCACCCTGTTCGCGCTCCATCGCGGCCCAGAACGGCGGACGCCCACCCTTCACCTGGCAGGCCACCGGTCTGCCCGAAGGCGTCAGCATCCGCAACGCCGCCGGCGACACCCAGTACGGCTTCTTCCCCGGCGCCGGTGAACTCTGGGGCACTCCCTCCGCCGCCGGTAACTACACCATCGTCGTCACGATGACCGACGCCGACGGCCACGTCTCCATCCAGGCCTTCCCCTTCGCCGTATCCCAGTTGTTCGTTCAGGGCGTCGACTACCTCCCTAGCGGAACCCGCAATGCCGCCTACTCCAGGACGCTCCGCGTCATCGGCGGAACCGGACCCTACTCCGTCACGCCCATCGTCACCTACCTCCCCGCCGGTCTCCTCCTCACCGGCATGACCCTCGCCGGTACGCCCACCGAGAACGGCAGCTTCAGCGCCTACCTGCAGTACGCCGACACCCTCGGTCACACCCTCAAGATCAGCGAGGGCTTCAACATCTCCAACATCGCCGGCGCCACCCTCAACATCAACAACTCCTGGGACCTCGGCTCGATTCCCAGCGGCGTCTCCTCCAGCATCACGCTCTTTGCCTGCTGCGCGCCCTCGTTCACGTGGAGCAAGGTGAGCGGGAACCTCCCGCCCGGCATCAATCTCTCCTTGTCCGGGACTCTGAGCGGCACGCCGACCGCGACCGGGATCTACAAATTCCTCGTCCAGGTGGCCGACCAGACCAACCTTCCCAATACCGCCGTCAAACAGTTCACTCTCGCCGTCACCAACCTCGCGATCTCTACGTCGACTCTGCCGTACGGCAACGCCGGAACGCTTTACACGCAGGCGATCTCCACCACCGGCGCGACCGGCGCCGTCACCTTCGCTCTCTCGTCCGGCGGCATCCTCCCGACCGGCGTCGTCCTCCTCAACGGAGTCATCACCGGCACACCCAGCGGGATCGGTATCTACAACTTCACCATCACCGCCACCGACTCGACGAACATTACCGTCTGGAAGCCCTACACCCTCACCGTCTACCCCGCCGGCGCCACCCCACCGCTGTCGCTCAGCTTCGGCCCGACCATCGGCCCGAATTCCCTCGGCGTCCAGACCTTCCAACTCTCGGCCTCCGGCGGCACGCCCCCGTATCACTACTCCTACTCGCCGAGCGCGACCCCGATCCCCGGTATGCGCGTGCTCGATGGCCCACCGCTGCCCACGAACTTCCCGTCCAACATCACCGGCGGACTCGCCGGTCTCGTCACCGCCGCCGGCACGTACACCACCTCCATCCGCGTGACCGATGCCACCACCTCCACCTACGACCGTCCCGTCACGTGGACCGTCATCGCCATCGCGCCCCTCAACCCCAACACCCTTCCGAACGCCACCAACGGCGTCGCTTATTCCTTCACCATGAGCGGCTACGGTGGCAGCGGCAATTACTCCTGGTCCGCGACGAGCCTCCCCGCGGGACTCACCATGAGCGCCGCGGGTATGATCTCCGGAACCCCCACCACCACCGGCAGCGTCAATCCGAACATCACCATCAAGGACCTCACCAGTAACTTCTCATTCAGCTTCGGCTACACGCTCGCGGTCAACGCGTTCGCCATCACCAGCCCTGCTACCCTCCCCCAGGGCACGGTCGGAACCGCATATTCGACCACCTTCACCGCGCCGTCCTGCAACAACTGCACCTGGTCGATCTCCAACGGTTCCCTGCCGAGCGGCCTCTCGCTGAATTCCTCGACCGGCGTCCTCTCCGGGACCCCGCAGGCCTACTACAACACCTCGTTCCGCGTCCGCGCCAGCGGCGCAGCCGGCGTAGTCGACAAGCAGGTGAGCCTCGTCATCCAGAGTCTCGTCCCGGTCGCGCTCGAGATCACGATGCCCGCCAACCTGGGCAACACCGTCGTAAACACGACCGCAACCGTCTCCCTCCTCGCGCAGGGTGGAACCCCGCCGTACACCTGGACCCTCGACTCCGGGACTCTACCGACGGGCATGGCCCTCGCCGCCCCCGGCGAGACCATCGGCTCCAATCTCTTCCCCGGCTATACTTATCTCGCCGGACGCGCCATGCAGGCGGGCACGTTCAGCTTCACCCTCCGCGTCACCGACTCCGCCTCCACCTCGGTCACCCGTGCCTTCACCTGGCCCATCGCCATTCTGTCCAACAACTACACCAACCTCCCGCTCTCCGGCGCGCCGCTCACGTACAACGTCGCATACAACCAGCCGCTGCTGGTGTTCGGCGGAACGGGCAGCTACACCAACTTCGCGATCGTCTCCGGCGCCCTGCCTCCGGGTCTTTCGATCAACCCCACGACCGGCGTCGTCTCCGGCACGCCGCTCAACACCGGGAGCTACTCCCCCAGTCTCCAGATCACCGACAGCGCCGGCGCCACCGTTTTCCAGAACCTCAACCTCACGGTCGGCAACGGCATGGCCTCCAGCCTGAACCCGGGCAACTCCGACAGCATGATCATCCAACTCGGAGGCACCACTTATAGCCAGCTCAACCCGAGCGGCGGAACCGGGCCGTACACCTACACGCCGGTTGGAGCGTATCCCGCCGGTTGCACCATTCAGGTCGGCAGCCTTCTCAATGGCGTCTCCGGGACCTATCAGCTCGCCTGTAGCCCCTTCGCCGCCGGCGATTACACCCTCACGTTGCGGATGGAAGATTCCGCCACGCCCCACAACTTCGCCGTCCGGACCATCGCCATCCACGTCCTGCCGATCACGCTGCTCTCCTCCACCAGCCTGCCGGCGGCGTCGGTAGGAGTGGCTTACTCAGCCGCCCTGCTGACCACCGGGAATTTGACCGGCATCAACGCCTCTCTGGCACCGGGCAGCGCCTACCCGCCCGGACTCTCGCTCGGATCCGGCGTCATCGCCGGCACCCCGACCGCGCCCGGCAACTACTCCTTCACCCTAATCGTCACCGACCCCTCCGGCTTCACGAACCCGTTCACTTTCAGCCTCCCCGTCTCACCCATCGCGATCACCAACCCGGACATCATCCCGGTCTCCGCGATCGTCAACGTCCCCTTCAGCTATCAGCTCACCGCCTCGGGCGGCGGCTCCTCCAAGACGTGGTCCCTCGACACCGGCTCGTCGCTGCCCGGCGGCTTCACCCTCAATTCCGCCGGCCTCCTCTCCGGAACCGCCAGTTCCATGGGGAACGGCATCTTCAAATTGAACGCCAAGGTCAGCGACGGAACCAACAGCATCACCCATCCGCTGACCCTGTTCGTCCGCTATGCCAGCCCCTACGTCCTCAGCATCGACCCGACCCTGCAGGACGTCCGCGTCGGCGCCAATCTCAACCTCGCCCTTAACGTCGCCGGCGGCACACCGCCCTACACCTGGACCGTCCCCGCCGGCTCCATCCTGCCCCCGGGCCTCGCCCTCCAGGGTGGACCGACCCTCTCCTTCTATTCCTCCGCTCAAACCGTCGGGAACACCTACCTCACCGGCGCCCCGACCACTCCCGGCACGTTTGCGTTCGACCTGATCGCCACCGACGCCGCCGGCGTCCAGGCCCGCTGCACCTTCACCCTCAACGTGCTCGCGCTCTCCATCCTCGGCGGCTCGCTGCGCTCCGGCACGGTCGGCGTCGGCTATTCGCAGCAACTAACCGCGGTCGGCGGCGCTCCGCCCTATAACTTCACCTACGAGCCTTCCGTTCTCGGCCGCGACATGCTGCCCGCCGGCCTGACCGCCTCGTCCTCCGGCTTGATCTCCGGCACGCCCACCAGCACCGGCGATTTCAACCTCTATGCCGTTGCCCACGATAGCGCCGGCCGCGCCTTCCGCTCCGCATACTCGTTCAGCGTCTCCACCTCCCAGGGCCTGCGGATCACCTCTCAGCCCGGCCCTACCTGGGCCGTCGGAATAGGCCCCCAACTGTTTCTGAACATTGCCGGCTCCAGCACCTACACCTGGACGGTCAGTTCCGGCAGCCTGCCGCCGGGAGTCACCATCGGCACGACCGGCTCCAGCCCCGTCCTCGTCGGAACACCCACCATGGCCGGCCCGTACAACTTCACCCTGCGCGCCACCGATACCGCCAACGGGGCGAACGTCGCCGAGCGCGCCTACTCCATCGTGGTCGCGCCGATGTTGCTCAACACCCATCGCGCCACCACGCTGCCGCCGGCCCGCACCGGCACCGGCTACTCGTACACGTTCCAGCCCGCGGGCGGCACGCCCCCCTATACCTTCTCCCCCGTCGCCCTCGCTCCCCTGCCGCCGGGCCTGACTGTCAGCGCCGCCGGCGTCCTCTCCGGCGTTCCGACCACGGTCGGCAGTTACACCCCCTACGTCCAGATCGCCGACTCCCTCGGCAAAACCGGCCTTTTCCCCGTGCGTCAGTTGAACGTCCTCGGACCCGGAGCCGTCAATCCACCCCAGGGCCGACGCTTCGGTTTCGAATCCGCCTCCCTCAACGTCCCCTACGGCATCCTGATCGATGAAGCCGTCCTGGGCGGGACCGCGCCCTTCACGTGGACCGTCGCCGACGGCTCGACTCTCCCGCCGGGCCTCGCCCTCAAGTCCGCTGGAGGCTCGACCTTCCTCACCGGCATCCCGACCGCCACCGGCTCCTTCACGTTCACGCTGAACATCGTCGACGCCATGGGACAGACCGCGACGACCATCGCCACTCTCGTGGTTTCTCCGCTCTCGATCGCCGAGCCCAACCTGCCCAACGGCATCGTCGGCTCGCCGTACACCGCGTCCTTCACTCCTTCCGGCGGGACCGCCCCGTACACCTTCAGCCTCGCCTACTGGGGACCGGCGCCCCCTGGACTGACCTTCGGCGCCAACGGTGCCTTCGCCGGCGTACCGAGCCAGCCCGGCTTTTACAACATGGGCATCGTCGTCACCGACCACACAGGCCAGACGGTGACATTCCCGCGTTGGGTCACCATCGATAACGCCTCCAGCCAGGCGCAGGGCATCGGCATCGCACAGGGCCGCATCCTCATGAGTTACGTGCGGACCGCGCCCGCCCCGCCGCCCGTCGCGATCGACCTCACCGCGACCACCGGCCTCCTGCCCTGGAAAGCCATGGTCGCCGGCATCCCCGGCGCGACCCTCTCCGCCACCACCGGCGCCGGGACGTCGCTCGTCAACCTCACCCTCAACACCGTCGGCCTCACTGCCGGCACGTACACCGGAGCCATCGGCGTGACCTCCGCCCAGTCCGCTAACGGTTGGGAGAACCTCCAGGTCACGCTCACCGTCGTCGAGCCCCCGCCCTGCATCTACACCTTGAACCCGACCGCGGGTAGCGTCGGCGCCGCGGGCGGCTCCAACAGCTTCAGCGTCTCCGCCGGCTCCCTCTGCAGTTGGACCGCGACTGCCTCCGACCCGTCCTGGATCGCCGTGACCGGTAGCGGGACCGGCGCCGGAACCGTCGGCTACACCGCCGCCGCCAACACCGGGATCACCTCCCGCACCGGCACGATCACGATCGCGGGCCAGAGTTCCTCTGCCACTTACTCGATCACGCAATTCGGGTCGGCCTGCTCGTATGCCATCAGCCCGGCGATCGTCGCCGCGACCTCCACCGGTGGCGACGCCATCATCAACGTCACCGCCTCCAACGCCGCTTGCGCGTGGCCGGCCGCCCAAGCCCTTACCTCCGGCCTCGTCATCGCCCCCCTCACCGGGACCGGCAACGGGACCGTCACCGTCAGCATCCCGGCCAACGGAACCAGCGCGCCCGTAACCCGTCAGGCCAAGATCGCCGGCCTCGACTTCACCGTCAACCAGACCGGCATCAACTGCACGGTCGGCCTCGATTCCTCCGGAGCCTCCCTCGGCGCGGGCGGCGGCAACGGCGTCGTCAACGTCACCACCCAGGCCACGTGCTCGTACTCCACCGTCGCCGGACCGAACTGGATCTCCATCACCTCCGGCGCTACCGGCGCCGGCCCCACGGCGACTCCGCTCACCTTCTCCGTGGCCCCGAACTCCAGCACGACTCCGCGCTCCGGCACGCTCACCATCGGCGGCCAGCCGTTCACGATCTCGCAGGACGCCACGCCCTGCAGTGTGACCGTCGACGCCTCCGCCCTCCCCGGCCAGTTCGCCATGCTCGGTCAGTTCTCGACCATCGGCGTCAACGCCAACGGCGCCAACTGTTCGTGGACCGCTTCCAGTCCCGTCACCTGGGCCACCGTCTCGCCGATGTCGGGCCGCGGTAATGGGACCATCACCGTGACTGCGCTCTCCAACGCCGGCGCGCCGTCCACGCTCCGCAATACGACCCTGACCGTCGCGGGCCAGTCGCTCGGCATCGGCCAGGCCGGCACAAGCTGCACCTACTCGCTCGGCTCCTCGACTGCTACCTTGCCCTACGGCGGCGGCAACGGCTCGGTCGGCGTCACCGCCCCCGCGGTTTGCACGTGGAGTTCGGCCCCCGACGTCTCCGCTCCCTGGCTGCACATCACCTCCAGCGGCAACGCCGGCAGCACCGACGTCCAGTTCACCGCCGACCCGTACGACAGCTCGACACCCCGCACCGGCACGCTCACCGTCGCCGGGCGGCAATTCACCGTCACCCAGGCCGGCAAGCCCTGCAACTACGTCCTCGTCCCCACCAGCACCACACTCGTCTCCGGCGGAGCCTCGTCGAGCTTCACCTTCTCGACCGGGACCACCGGCTGCTCGGCTACCGCGCTCAGTTACTCCAACTGGCTGACCGTCTCCACCAACACCGACATCGGCGGTCAATCGGGCACCGTGAACTTCACTGCCGCCGCCAACTCGGTCGGGGTCCAGCGCGCCGGAACCATCCAGTTCGGCGGCCAGACGTTCACCGTCAACCAGCTCGCCGCCCAGTGCGCCTATAGCTTCACTTCCTACGGCGCGGTCTACAACAAGAACGCTCACCCGGGCGGCAGCGTCGTCGCCTCGCAATCCGCCATCGGCTGCACACCGGTTCCGACGATCGACCTTCCCTCGATCGCCAACTTGACCTCCCTGAGTGGCCCCGTCAACAACATCTGGACCCAGTCTTTCGACGTCAACGAGTTCAAATCCATGGTGACGGCCATCCGGCGAGCGGTCATCACCTTCAACGGCACGACCTTCGTCATCAAGCAGACGTCGTGGTAACGCAACTGGACCAGGAAAGAATCCGGAGATCGAATATGCGAAAACAACACACGGGATTCGCGGGATGGGGACGGCTGGCGCTCGCGCTGGCTGTCACGGCCTCGCTGCTGATGGCCACCGATAAAGGCCCCGACACCGGCAACTACACCGCCACCGACAACGCCGTCTTCAGCTTCATCGACCTCGTCGGCAGCGGCGGCTCCGCCAGCGTCCTCGCCGGCGCGGACGACGATGTCGCACTCCTCACGCTGCCGTTCCCGTTCCAGTTCTACGGGACCAGCTACACCATGGTCTGCGCCAGCGCCAACGGCTCCCTGACCTTCGTCTCTTCCGCCGCGGCGTGCATCAACCGCATGGACTTCGCCAACACCGACCTCGCCAACACCGCCCCTCCCGGCGATGGCCCCGCCATCCTGCCCTTCTGGAGTGACCTCACCTTCCAGCAGGCCGGCGGCGGCGCGGTCTACTACGGCGCACAAGGCACGCCCGGTTCCCGGCGCTTCGTCCTCGAGTGGAGCAATGCCTACCCGCAAGGCTCCGCCAATCCCGTAACCTTCGAAGTCGTCCTCTACGAAGGCAGCAACAAGATCCTGCTCCAGTACCAGACGGTCGACCTCGGCCCCGCCAACCCGGCCGGTAACGGAGCCCTCGCCACCATCGGCGTGCGCGCCGCCGGCGGCAACACCAACGGCAAGCAACTCCCGTGGAGCTTCGACGCCGCCGTCCTCGGTAACAGCAAAGCCATCCAGGTCAACCCGCCGGTCAGCGCCCAGGCCTCCGTCAACACCATCGCGACCAACCCCACCGGCCTCACCGTCACCATCGACGGCGTCGCCTATGTCGCGCCCAAGGTCGTCAGTTGGACCCCGAACACCAGCCACACCCTCGCCGTCGTCTCCCAGCAAGTCAACGGAGGAACTCGCACGACCTTCACCAACTGGGGCGCTGCCGGAGCCACCCCCTCCGTCTCGATCACCGCCGGAGCCACCGGCACGACCTACACCGCGAGCTTCACCACCGAGTATCAGCTCACCACCAGCGTCAACCCCGCTGCCGGCGGCACGATCTCCGGCGCCGGATGGTACACCGCGGGCAACTCGGTCCCCGTGCAGGCGACTGCCGCGTCCGGCTACACCTTCGCGTACTTCTCCGGCGCCCTCACCGGCAGCACGAATCCGCAGAACCTCACCATGAGCGCGCCCAAGAGTGTCGGCGCGAACTTCCAGGCCGCCGCCGGCAATCCCAGCCTCGGCGTCCTGGTCTCCTCGCGCGCCGATGGCGGCGTCGCCGGACAGCGCGTCTGGTCCCTGCGCGTCATGAACATCGGCAATGCCGCGGCCAGCAGCGCACAGATCACCGGACTCACGCTGACCCAGACGGCGGGCACTCCCTGCTCTCCCGCGCCCACTGTCGTCACCGCCACGCCGATCGCCGTCGGAACCATCGCGGCGGCCGGCACTGCGAATTCCGCGGTCACCCTTGCCCTCGGCGGCTGCGACTCTACGGCCCGGTTCTCGGCCAAATTCAACTTCTCCGCCAATGGCGGCGCCTATACCGGCTCGACCACTCTGAGCAACCAAACGAGGTAACCATGAACCTACTGCAACGATCTCTTCTATTGGGCGCGGCGCTGACCGCGGCCGCATCGGCGGGCACCGTCAATTTCGTGCTCGACCCCGCGGACGGCCAGCTCTTCGGAGGCGCCGGAACCTCGGTCGGCTGGGGCTACACCATCACCGAGACCAACCCCGCCGAGTACATCACCATCGCGGGCTTCCTCTTCTTCGACCCCACCGCCATCGGCAACGCCTTCGACGCCGGCTCCCCCTCCACCCGCATCGACATCGGCGCGCCGCTCACCGTCACCTGGTCGGCCGGCTCGGCGGGCTTGCAGTACGACATCTTCAATACCCAGCACATCCCCGACGCGACCCGCCTCGACATCCTGCTCCTCTACAACACCTTCGCTGTAGTCGACGACTCCGACACCGGAGGCGATCTCGTCTTTGCGACCCCGACCAGCCTGGATGGCAAAGCCGGAGTCGAGGTCAACGCGGAGTTCATCGACACCAGCGTCCCCGAGCCCGCCACCGCTCTCCTCTTTGGAGGAGCGCTGACAGCCGTGGCCTTGCTCCGCCGACGCAAACGCTAGCACTCGATGCGGACCGCTCAGGCGGGCGTTACACGAGATCGGCGAAAACGGCCGCTCGAACGCCCCACGCCGGTCGACGGCGAAGTAGGGCTGACAGAACGGCCTATTTCCGTGGCCGCCGCGGGAGACGCTGGGTCGGCTCGTCGCTCGCATGCCATTCGAACGCGCCGCGCCCGTGCGTGAAGACGATCGTCTGGTTGGTCGCCGGATTGATTTCGATATCGAAGATCGTCGCGTGTGGCAAGCCTTGATCCGGACCGAATTTGTGCCACGTAACGCCCCCATCGCGGCTTCCCCACAATCCCGTATCGCTGCCTGCGTACACCACCTTCGGGTCGGCCGGGTCGACTACGATCACGTCGAAGGGCACGTCTTCCGGCGGGCTGATGTTCACCCACGTCGGCTGGCTCGCCGACGCGTTGATCGTCTTGTAAATGTGCCTGGGCGTCAATGAGGCAGGGCTGAAGTTCGAGAACGCCAGATAAATCGTGTCGCGGTTCGTCGGATCGAAGGCGATGCCGTTGACAGAAAATGGCGGCAGCACCAACTTGGAGGGGTTCAAATCGACCCAGGTCGCGCCGCCATCCCGTGTGAGCATAGCCCGGCCGCTGGCTCCGTAAGCATACGTGTTGCAGGTCGCATCGGTAGCGTCGAAAGCGATGCCGTAAATCGGACCTGTCTCCACCGGTCCATTCGCCGACCACGAGGGAGCGGACGAATTGAAGAAGTTGTCCGTGCGCCACAGCCGGGTGGAAGACGTGAGAAACACATCGTCGTTGGCCGGACACTTGCGGACGGCATTGCCCACCGCGCCGAGACCCGCGTCGACGCGGCTAGCCGTTTTGCCGCCATCGGTCGTGCGCCAGATCTGGCCGACACCGGACGCCATCCAGTAAGTCTCCGGATGCTGGGTGGATAGCGCGACCTCGCCCTCTCCCCCCCACTCGGCCAAGTTTTGCGGACTCGGCCGCGACGCCCACGTCAGGGACCCGACCCCACGGACGACCAGCCCGTGGTCGCGCGCCCCCCCGATGATAAAGTTGGGATCGGAGGGGTGCAGTGCGCCGTTGTAGAACATCGTGGTCGAGATCGGCGCGTTATGGTTCTGCCAGGTTGTTCCGAGGTCGAAAGTGCTGAAGATTCCGCCGTCGTTCCCCAGGATCAGACGGCTCCCGGCCCATACAGCCGCCTGCTGATCGGCAAAGGTGTCAGTGTTGGCATTCGTCCCCGGAACAACGCTCCATTGCGGCGCCGACCCGCAATTCGTGCACCGCCACAGCAGCGCTTTCCCGCCTGCAAAAACCGTGTTGGGGTCGGCTGGATTGACCGAGAGCACATGCGCGTAATTGCAGAGTACGCAGTAACTCCCTGAGGTGCTGACGCCCAGCCCTATGTCCGTCCTGATCTGAGCGGTCGATATTTGACGCCAGGTCGGCGCGTCATCCCACGCGTTGTCGGTGCGGTACAGCCCCAGAATCCGACTGCCGTCCGTCTGCGAAATGCTGGCGTAGAGGATATTCCGATTGCTGGGCGCCAGCGCCAGTTCGATCCGGCCGCTGGCGAGTTGAGTGGGCGACGATGCGGGCCAGGGCCCCGCTATCGACTTCCAATTCTCGCCGCCGTCGGTCGACCGGTAGACGCCGTTTGCATCGACGCTCGTGCTTTGGCCGGTGACATTCTCACCAATCGCGGCATACTGCCGGTCGAAGTTCGACGGATCGATCTCCAGCGCCGTGGCTTGTCCGGCCAGCTTTCTGGTCCAGGTTTGACCGGCGTCGCTCGACTTCAAGACTCCGAACGGCGGTGGCGCACCCGGAAAATCCTGATTGAGGCCATACCCACCGCGCGCCGACGCCGCCATCAGCGTGCTCGGGTCGCCCGGATTGACGCGAAGCCGCTTCACCGAGCCGCGCGCGAAGCTCTCCGCGCCAATCAATGTCCAGGTCCGGCCCCCGTCGGTCGACTTCAAAATTCCCAGCCCGCACCGGGCCAAATTGGAGCCGTGCGCCTCGCCTGTCCCGACGTAGATAGTCCGTGGATTCGTCGGATCGAAGGTCACGTCTCCGGTCGCGAGGGTCGGCGCAGCGTCGGTCAGCGGAACCCAACTCCCTCCGGCGTCCCGGGTCTCCCACACGCCCCCGTTACCGACCCCGAGCAGCCAGTGATTGAGGTCAGTCGGATCCACCGCGATCGAGCCGATTCGCCCGCTGAAGGGCGCCTGAGGATTCGAGGCGTTGGCGAAGGCGTTGCGCACGACCGGTGTCGGGCCGATACTCACCCATTGACCCTGGAACCCTTCGGGCGGCACGCGAGCCGCGGCGGTGTGCGCCCCGGGCGCGATATTGAGGAAGCCGCAGTACGCAGCGCCGAGAATTACAACTACGAGAGCGACGATCCCTGACCATCCACGGAGCACGGTGCAGCCCCTCCTGCTGTCTGAATATCTTACATCGCCACGGCGAATCGGAACCCTCGAATCGTCCCCTGCCGACCAACTACTTGATCCACTGCGCCAACTCCTCCTTCGACTCCGCCTCTCCGCCCCGATCGCCCGTCTCCTTCATCCACCCATCCAACCGCGCCGCGAACTCCGCCATCCGTTTCTTCTGCCCCGCATCCCTCGCCAGATTCCGCACCTCGTAGGGGTCCGACTGGGTATCGTAAAACTCCACCGAAGGCTTACGCGGCGCCATCCAAAGCTCCTGGACCGCATTCAGCTTCCCCCGGGCGTGCAACTCCTTCATCACCCGCTGCGTGGGATACGACTCCTCGATATACGCGTTCGCCTGCGTATACGGCCTCTCCGGCATGAAATTGCGGATGTACTTGTAACGTCCGTCCCGCACCGCGCGCACGCGGTCGATCGTCTCATCGCACCGATCGCGCGCTGTCACGATGAACTCCCGCCGCGCCCCGAACAGCGGACGTCCGTGGAACCACGACGGCATCGCGAGCCCCGCCGCCTGCAACGTCGACGCCGTCATATCCAACGCGATGCACGGCTCGTCCCGCACCGCCCCCGCCTTGACCACTCCCGGCCAATGCGCGATCAGCGGCACGCGCGTCCCGTAGTCGTACAGCCACTGCTTCCCCCGCAGCAGACACCGCCCGTTATCCCCGAAGAAGAAGATCGCCGAGTTGTCCAGCAGTTTGTCCTCTTCCAACTTCTCCAGCAGCGCCCCGACCTGCCGATCGAGCAACTGCACCGTATCCAGGTAATTCGCGAACTCGTCCCGCACCACCGGATGGTCCGGATAATATGGCGGCAGCTCGACCTTCGCCGGATCGATCAGCGACTTCTGCTTCCGCGCCTCCGTCCACTGCTTCCCCTTGTGCGGAGCCTCGAAATTCACCTGCGCATAGAACGGCTGCCCGGCCTTCCGCTGCCGCCAGTGCGTCCCGTCGAACGGCTTGGCCGCCGTGAAATTGAAGTCCGTCTTCCCGTCCCCCGTCACACCCTCCGCGATCGCGCGCACGTTGCAGGTGAAATACCCCTGCTCGCGCAAACGATCCGTGATCAGCCGAGCGCCCTCCGGCAGCGTGTATCCATCCTTGCGATGACTGCGATGATGCTCCGTCCCCGTCGTCGTCTGGTACAGCCCGACATTGAACGCCGACCGGCTCGCCGAGCATACCGGAGCCGTCGTATGGAATTGAGTGAACCGCGTCCCGCCCGCCGCCAGCCGGTCGATATTCGGAGTCCGCACCGTGCGGTCCCCGTAGCAGCTCAACTCATTCCCCAGATCGTCGCCGATGATCCAGATCACATTCGGACGGTCGTTCTCCGCCCGAGCCCGAATGATCGCCGGGAACCCAACCGCCCCCGCCAGAAATCCTCGCCGTCCGATCATCGAATCCTCCAAGCTAATTCCCCGGCCCCTGCGTTCGGCTAATCCCCCGGCCCCCAACCCCCGGCCCCCGGCCCCCACTAATGGTACATTCGTTTATTCCATTGAACCCGTCCAAAAGGAGCACCGCCATGCGACGTTTCCTCCTACCCGCCGCGGCCTTACTCGCCCTCGTCGTCTACGCCCAACAATACCCCGCCGGAATCCTCGCCGGACTCCAGTGGCGCGACGTAGGACCCATGCGCGCCGGCCGCACCTTCGCTGTCGCCGGCCACGTCAGCCAACCCGACACATTCTATATGGGCTCCGTCGGCGGCGGCGTCTGGAAGACCGAGAACGCCGGCCGCACCTGGACTCCCATCGCCGACCAGGGCATCCCCATCGGCTCCATCGGAGCCATCGCCGTCGCGCCCTCCGATCCCAACGTCGTCTACGTCGGCACTGGCGAGTCCGACATCCGCAGCCAGCACTCCTACGGCATCGGCATGTTCCGCTCCGCCGACGCGGGCAAAACCTGGAAGCACATCGGCCTCGAAGGCACGAGCCAGATCGGCCGCGTCATCGTCGACTCGAGTGACGCCAATCGCGTCTACGTCGCCGCCCTCGGCCACGTCTACGGACCCAATCCCGAGCGCGGCGTCTACCGCTCCACCGACGGCGGAGCCACCTGGAAGAAGATCCTCAACCGCCCCAACGATCCCAACAATGTCGGCGCCGTCGACCTCGCGCTCGACCCCGCCAACCCGCGCGTGATCTACGCCTCCCTCTGGGCCACGCGACGTCCGCCATGGTCCGTCTACGCTCCCGCCAACCTCCCCGGCAGCGGCCTCTTCAAATCCACCGACGGCGGCGACACCTGGACCCAGCTCACCAACGGCCTCCCCAACAGCGCCACCACCGGCCGCATCGGCATCGCCATCGCGCCCAGTAATCCGAACCGCCTCTGGGCCGTCGTCGACGACTCCGGCGCCGCCATCGCGCGCGCCGCGACCGGCGGTGGTGGCGGCGGACGCGGAGCCGGCGGTCCCGCCGGACCCGGCGGCGTCTACGTCTCCGACAACGCCGGAGCCTCCTGGAAGCTCGTCAACGCCGAGAATCGCCTCTGGGGTCGCGGCTGGTATTTCGAATCCGTCGCCATCGACCCCAAGAACCCCGACCGCGCCTACGTCATCAACACCGCCGTCTACCGCACCGACGATGGCGGCAAGACCTTCATCCCGCTCAAAGGCGCGCCCGGCGGCGACGACTATCACCAGCTCTGGATCAACCCCCGCGACGGCAATCGCATGGTCCTCAGCAGCGATCAGGGCACCGTCGTCAGCGTCGACGATGGCCGCACCTGGAGTTCCTGGTACAACCAGCCGACCGCGCAGCTCTACTCCATCGCCGCCGACAATCGCTTCCCCTATTGGCTGTACAGCCCGCAGCAGGATTCCGGCGGCGTCGGCGCCGCCACCTGGTCGCGACAGGGACTGCTCAGCTTCCGCAACTGGGAACCCACCTGCCTCGCCGGCGAAAGCGCCGTCGTCCTCCCCGACCCCAAGGACGGCAACATCCTCTACGGCGGCGGCAACGGACGCTGCGATCAGGCCCTCAATCTCTCCGTTCCGCTCGGCGGACAGCTCCCCGCCGCCGACCCCGACAATCCCGGCCGCAAGACCTGGACCCTCCCCCAAGTCTTCTCCGCCGCCGACGAAGCGCTCTACTACGCCAACCAGTACGTGATGCGCTCGCGCGATCGCGGTAAGACCTGGGAGCGCATCAGCGGCGACCTCTCGCGCGTCAAGCCGGAAGTCCCCGCCAATCTCGACCCCATCACCGCCAAGGACATCGACCAGCCGATGACCGACCGCTTCGGGGTCGTCTACGCCCTCGCCCCATCCCCGCTCGACGCCAAACTCCTTTGGGCCGGCACCGACGACGGCCTCATCCACGTCACCCGCGACGACAGCAAGACCTGGACCAACGTCACCCCGCCCGCCATGACCTCGTGGAGCAAGGTCGCCCATCTCGAGGCCGGACACTTCGACGTCCAGACTGCGTACGCGGCCATCGACCGTCACCGCATCGAAGACCAGAAGCCCTACATCTACCGCACCCACGACGGCGGCAAGTCCTGGCAGAACATCGTCGAGGGCATCCCGCCCGGAGCGTTCGTCAACTCCGTCCGCGAAGATCCCAAGGCGAAGGGACTCCTCTACGCCGCCACCGAGCTCCGCGTCTACGTCTCCTTCAACGACGGCGCCCGCTGGCAGCCCCTCCAGAACAACATGCCCGTCACCTCCATCCGCGACCTCGTCATCCACGGCGACGATCTCGCCGTCGCCACCTACGGCCGAGGCTTCTGGGTCATGGACCAGATCGGCCCCCTCCGGGAGCTCGCGTCGCAAGGTCAGACGATCCTGACTGCCGCCGCCCACTTATTCACGCCAGGAGAAACGTACGCCAGCCGGGCCGGCGGCATGAACGGCACGCCCATGCCCCAGGACGAGCCGACTCTCCAAAATCCTCCGTCGGGAGTCGTAGCGTATTACTGGCTCTCCAAGCCCGCCGCCCAGCCCCTCAAACTAGAACTGGTCGACAGCGCTGGAGCGGTGAAAGCCTGCGCCGCCAGCGACGCACCGGTCCGCCCGCCCGATACGAACACTCTGAACGTGGAGGCGAAATGGCAGCAGCCCGCCCAACCGCCGTCGGCAGCGCAAGGAATGCACCGCTACGCGCTAGGAGCGACAGCAGGTAGAGGAGGCGGAGGCTTCGGAGGCCGCGGCGGAGCCGCAGCCCCAACTCAAGATGCCTGTACCGGAGCGATGGCCGCCCCCGCAGCCCCCGCCGGCCGCGGAGGCAGAGGCGGAGGAAGAGGAGGAGCCCAAGGCCTCCAACCCGGAAACTACACCGTCCGCCTAACCGTAGACGGCAAAGCGTATACGCAACCCGTCACCCTGAAACCGGACCCCCGAGGAGTCCCGACCAACGCCCAGGAAAGCGTAGGCGACAACAAGTAGGCGCGCTTTGACGCAGAGACGCAGAGACGCAGAGAAACACAATCTAGAGTTTGCGTTCTCCGCGTTTTCCTCTGTGCCTCTGCGTCTCTGCGTCAAATCCTCCCCTACTCCCACCGCAAAGCCACAATCGGATCCACCCGCGTCGCCCGCCGCACCGGCACGATACACGCTGCCCCCGCCACGACCGCCAACCCCACCGACACCACCGCGAAGGTCACCGGATCCGTAGCCGTGACCTCCCACAACTCCGACGTCAGATATCGCGTCAACCCCGCCGCTCCCAAGATCCCGACCACGACCCCGCCCGCGATCAGCGGCGCCGCCTGTCCCAGCGCCATCCGAGCCACTTCCGCCCGCGTCGCCCCGAGAGCCATTCGAATCCCGATCTCCCGAGTCCGCTGCGCCATCGCATACGCCATCACGCCATAGATCCCGACCGCCGCCAGCGCCGTCGCCACCGCCGCGAACAGCCCCAGCAGCATCGAGTAGTACCGCGGATACTGAGTCTCGTCGCCCATGTACTGCTCGGCCGTCTTCACGTCCACCAGCGGACGATCGCGATCGATCTCCGCCACCGCCGCGCGCAGTCCCGCGACGAGCGCCATCGGAGACCCCGCCGTCCGGACCACGAACGTCAACTGCGTCCGCGTCCCCGCGATCGGCCCGATGATATGCGGCGGCGCCTGCACGAAGTGGATGAACACCGCCGGCTCCTGCCGCGTCTGCAGCCGGCTCGACGGCACGTCCCGCGCCACCGCCACGATCTCCCGTGACTGCTCGTCCGGCGCGATGTCCAACCGGATTCGCTTCCCGATCGGGTCCTCGTTCGGCCAGAACCGCCGCGCCATCGTCTCGTTCACAATCGCCACCCACGGCGACCCCGCCACGTCCCGCGCCGTGAAGTCGCGCCCGCGCAACAGCGGCGTCTTCATCGTCGCGAAGAATCCCGGCGCCACCGGATGATACTCCGCCGAGAGCGGCGTCCCGCTCGCCTCCGCCGGCCGCCCCTCCACCGTGAAGTTCGCCGTCAACGCCCCCACGAACGGAGGCATCAGGGTCCCCGACGCGCTCTGCACCCCCGGCACGGTCGCCACCCGATCCAGAATCCGCACCAGCTTCGCCGCCGGCTCCGCGCTCATCTCCCACAGCGGAATCCCCTCGTACTGCCCGACAGGCTTGCCGAACTGCGCCTGCGGCATCCGAACCCCGAACGTCAGCACGTTATGCGGATCGCACCCGAGGTCGACGTGTTGAATCTTCATGAAGCTGCGGACCAGCAGTCCAGCGCCCGTCAACAGCATCAGCGCCATCGCCAGTTGCAGCGTCACCAGCGCGCGCCGCAGACGATTCCGTCCCGGACCCGGCCCGCCCCGCGTCGAGTTCCGCAGCGCCGTGAAGAAGTCCACGCGCGACCCGGTCATCGCCGGACCCGCTCCGAACAGCAACCCCGACACCGCCGAGATCGCCGCGCTGAATGCCAGCACGCGCCCGTCGATTACCGTCTCCCGCAGACGCGGGAAGAACGGCGGCGCGAGCGCCACCAGTTCATGCACGCCCCACCACGCCAGTGCGACGCCTGCCGCCCCACCCAGCAGCGACAGCATCAGACTCTCGGTCAGGAACTGCCGGAAGATCCGCGTACGGCCCGCGCCCAACGCGCACCGGATCGCGATCTCGTTCTGCCGCGCCGACGCCCGCGCCAACAGCAGCCCCGCCACGTTCGCGCACGCGATCAGCAGCACCAACCCCACCGCTCCCTGCAACAGCAGCAGCGGACGGCTCATGAACCCGAACAGATTTTCGCGGATCGGCTGCACCTTCGCGCCCCACGCCTTGCCGTGGTCCATCAGCCTGCCCGGAGCCTCGCGCGCCATCTGGTCCGCGACCGACGCCATCTCGCCCTGTGCCTGCGCCAGCGACACACCGCTCTTCAGCCGCCCGAACACATTCAGGAATCGCGCCGTCCCGCGCAGTTGAAACCGGTTCATGCGCAGCGGCGCCCAGTAGTCCGCGTTATCGTACGTCAGCCGGAAATCCGGCCCCATCACCGCGATCACCGCCGTCGGCACGCCGTTCACCGGCACAGTGCGGTTCAAGATCGTCGGATCGCCGCCGAACCGCCGCTGCCAGAGCCGGTAGCTGATCATCATCACGGGCGCCGGATTGTCGACGGCGTCGTCCGCGTCCGAGAACATCCGCCCCATCATCGGCTTCACGCCGAACGCCGGCATCACGCCCGGTGTAACGTCCTCGCCCTCGATCCGCTCCGCCGCCTCGCCATTCTCCCCCGCCCCTAGATACCGTGCGTTGACGATCAGCGCCCCCATCGCTTCGAACGATTTCGCCCGCTGCTGCCAGGTCAGGAAATCCGGCAATGTCGAGACGTCCGTCTGCTCCGGATGCGCCGCGGGAACAGGAGCAATCGCCACCACCCGCGCCGGCTCCGCATACGGCAGCGGCCCCAAAAGGATCGTCTTCACCAAAGTGAAAATCGCAGTATTGACCCCGATCCCCAAAGCAATCGAGAGCACCGCCATGAACGTAAAAGCGGGCTTCCGCCCCAGCATCCGAAACCCGTAAGCGACATCCTGCAGCAAGAGATTCATTCGGACCTTGGACGCGCCAGCCCGAACTAGGTACCGTCGTCGAAACCGTGCTTCGTTCAGGACGTATTGCTATAATAATGCTGACTACAATATGCGCTTCGTCTGGGATGGCCGCAAAGCCCGGTCCAACCGCGTCAAGCACGGCGTATCCTTCGAAGAAGCCGAGTCTACGTTCCTTGACGAAGGCGCCCGCCTCATCGACGATCCAAGTCACTCCGCGAACGAAGACCGATTTCTCTTGCTAGGCTACAGCGTCCAAGCTCGGTGCCTCGTCGTCAGCCACTGCTACCGCGAGGCCGAATCGGTGATCGCATCATCTCGGCGCGGGTCGCGACATCCGCCGAAGAACAGGTCTATTGGAGTTTCCAGTGAGAAAAGAATACGATTTTTCCCAATCGCGCAAGAACCCGTACGCGAAGCAACTCAAGCGGCAAATCACCATCCGGCTTGACGCCGCCTCGGTCGACTACTTCAAGGAAATGGCTGCCGACCTCGGCATGCCCTACCAGAATCTCATCAACCTCTTCCTCCGCGACTGCGCGACGCGCAAGAAGCGGCCCGCCATCGAATGGTCGGCCCCATCCCGCAAACGTGCGTCCTGAAGTTCCAATTCGCGTTCATTCGTGTCCATTCGTGGCCAAAAGAATTCTTTGATCCGTGTGAATCCGTGTCCATCCGTGGCCCAAATTACTTCTTGGTCGCCTCGTTATAAGCGTCCCGAATTTGCCCCTTCAACCCATTCCCGACCCAAACGCTCTCCGGCATTTTCACCGACGCCTGAATCTCCTCGAGCTTTTTCCCGGAGTCCACCCCAGCCTTCACCGCCTTCATGAGGTCCGTCATGAACTGCGCCTGTCCGTCGATCAGTTCGCGACCTCCAGGCACGCCGTGACCCGGCAGCACCGTCTTCACTTTCAGCTTTCCCGCCGCCGCCAGCACCGACGGCCAGTTCCCGATCTTCGCGTCCATCGTCGCGTTATACGCGCCGTTCACCACTGCATCGCCCGTGCACAGCACCTGGTCCTTCGGTAGATACACGAACCCGTCGCCCTTCGTGTGCGCCCACCCGAAGCGCCGGAACTCGACCCGCCGCGACCCGTCGTTCAACACGAACAGGTCTTCTTTAATGTCCTGCTTCGGCGCCTCCGGACCGTCCCGCTTCAGTTCCGCGACGTCCGCCCGCGACTTCGCCGAATCCACCCACCGCGCCGGCTCCAGCCGCTTCAACTCCTCCGCCACGCCCGAAAACGCCAGCGTAGTCGCGCCCGCTGCCGTCCACACCGGATTGCCGTACAGATGATCGCCGTGATGGTGCGTGTCGAACACGTACTTCACCGGCTTCTTCGAGATCCGCTTCGCGTCCGCCATCGCCGCCTTCGCCCCGCTCGGAAAATTGGCGTCGACGACGATCAGGTACTCCTTCATCTCGATGATGATGTTGTTGCAGTGCCCCAGGTCCATATCGCCTTCACGGAACCACACCCCCGGCGCAACGATCTTCACCGTCTCCGGATTCGCGTCCGACCGCGATACGAACAATGCCCCCGCTGCCAACACGGCAAACCCCGCCACCAACATTGCGCGCACTCGTCGCATTCGCCACCCCCTGGGGCCATACTCTACACCAGCCGCGGAGTTTCCAAAAGCAAAATCGCGCGTCCCGTTGACCGTCTTCTGGGAAAATGATTCGCGGGGAGCACGAATGATCCGCCTCAACGATTTTCGGGACGACGATCTGTGGAGCTTGTTCGAGACGAGCGCCTCGGGCGATCTGACGACAGTCAAACGCCTGGTAGACTCGCGCCCGGAACTGGTCGCTGCGGAGTACAACTATACGCCCGCGATTCACTTCGCCGTCCGCGAGAGTCGCCTCGACGTGGCGCGATTCCTGATCGATCGCGGGGCGGAGACGGTGAATTACCGCTCGTACCCGTTTCAGGATTCCCTCCTGACCCTCGCGGAAGATCGCGAGGACGCGCCGATGGCCGACTTGCTGCGGACCGTCGCGGCCCTGCGCTTTCCAGTGTCGCCGCATCTCGCGGTATTCCTCGACGCCGTCAAACGAGCGGATCGGGACACGGTGCGAGCCGCGCTGGCGGAGGACCCTGCGCTGGCCCGCGCGTCCGACGACACCGGCGATACCGCGCTGCATCGCGCGGCCGAGATCGGCGATCTGGACATGGTAGCGGAGCTGATCGCCGCGGGCGCACCCGTGGACGCGGCGAGGGCCGATGGCCACCGGCCTATCCACTGCGCGCTGCATCGCGGCAGCAAGCCTCGCGAACAAGCCGTCGACGCGGCGAGGTTCCTCTTGAAGCACGGGGCCGAATACACAATCTACTTGGCGGCAGTCTTCGGAGACGCAGAGTCCGTGCGGGCGGCGCTCCAGCGCGACCCGAGCCGAATGGGCCGGAGGACGGCGCGCCCGTGGGCGAGGCGCTATGGACGGCGGTGTATCTGGACCAACCCGAGATGGTCAAGCTGCTGCTCTAACATGGCGCGAATCCGAACACCTCGCCCGAATCGAGCGGCAGCGCGGTGATGCACGCGCGCCGCAACCCCGAGGTCCTGGCGCTGCTACTGAAGTACGGAGCGAAGGACGAACCGCGGCCCTTCGAGGAGATCGACCGCCTGATCGAAGAACGGAGCCTCGATGAATTGGAGAAGAGGCTGCGGGAGACCGGCCTGATCGCGCGGCAGGGCGAAGCAAGCTGGGGCGAAGGCATTCTCGCGGGTCCGGCGAATGGCGGCGATCTGGAGCTGATCGCGGTGCTGATGCGTTGTGGCGCGAGCGTTCCCGACGTGACGAAGTGGGGGCGCTATTACTATTTCAAACACGAGAAGGTGGCGCGCTTCCTGCTGGAGCATGGCATGAATCCGAATCACCGCTCCTGGCAGGAAGTGACGCTCCTCCACGACATGGCGCACGAAGGCAGCGTCGAGAAGGCGCGCCTGCTGCTGGACCATGGCGCGGAGGTGGATGCGATCGACGGCGAGTACCGGTCGACGCCGCTCGGGTTTGCCGCCCGGTGGAACCGCCAAGAGGTGGCGTTGCTCCTGATCGAACGCGGAGCGGACGTGAATCGCGCGGGCGCGGACTGGGCCCGCCCGCTCGCATGGGCCCAGCGCAAGGGCCACGCCGCGATGATCGAATTGCTACGAGCGCATGGGGCGGCCCGACTCTCTCCTTGACCGTCTGGGAGATGAGCGGATTGCCCTTCGCTGATGGACCTTCGCATTGACGTCGCCCAGGTCGTGGGCTACACTCGCGCCATGGATCGAAGGACTTTTGTTTCGCTCGCTGCCAGCATGCCGCTGATGGGCGGCCCTACTAACGATCCGGTCTATAAGGTCGTCACACCCTTCAAGCCCGCCGCCCAGCCTGGGACGCCCGGACCGTTTCCCGGCCAAGTCGTCCGCGTCCACTCCGATAAATCTCTCGATACCACAACCGACACTGCCGATCGCGCTGTGGTGAAGCAGATGCTCTCCGCCGGCATTCGCGCTCTCACCGGCGCCGGTTCCGACGCCGAGGCGTGGTCAAAATTCATCGCGCCCAACGACGTGGTCGGCATTAAGGTGAACTGCGGAAACCCCGGCATCCCCAGCGCTCCTGAAATCGTCGCCGGCATCGTTGAGAATCTCGTAGCGATCGGCGTCCCCGCCGCGCAGATCTACGTATACGATCGCTTCGACGTGGACGACATCATCCCCATTTACACCAAGTTTCTCCCGGCGGGAGTGCAGTTCTGGGCTGCGGAGTTGGGACGGGACAAAGCCATTCTCGGTTACCACCCCGGCACGTACGTTGAAACCAGCTTTTTCGGCGAGGATGACACGCGCTCCTTCCTAAATCGCCTCGTAGTTGAGAAACTTACCAAGATTATCAACGTCCCCAGCGCCAAAGAGCACCAGGCCGCCGGCGTGACCGGTTGCCTGAAGAACGTGGCATTCGGCAACTTTTACAACACGGGGCGCTGCCACCATTACGAGAGAACCAACGCCGGCACGTTCATTGGCACTCTCGCCGCCGTTGAGCCCCTTCGCTCCCGCGTCGTCCTCAACATTATGGATGGTCTGCGCGGTGTCTGGCACCTCGGACCCTTCCGCACCTCCGAACGCTTCCGCTTCTTCCCCAAGCTCCTGATGTTGGGCACTGACCCGGTTGCCATGGACCAAAAGCTCATCGAGCTGGTCGAGGCCAAGCGCAAAGCCGAAGGCGCCGTCTCCATCTTCGACCGCGATCCGGCTCATCTCAGCACTACGCGAAACAAGACCGATCCCAACTTCAACGCCTACATACGCGAACCTGGGCATGTAGAGTTCGCCGCGTCGCTCGGACTCGGGATCTTCGATAACTCTGCGATCCGGACTCGGGAGATCGAGCTGTGATGCTCCTCTTGGCGGCTGCCGTTCTGCCGAGTCTTTTTTGGGACGCTGCTCCCAAGACCGTGGCCGACCTCCGCGAGGCCGGAATCACCAAAATCGCGATGCCCGCCAAACGGATCTCCTCCTGGAAGACGATTACGGATATCTCGATCGAACCCGCCGATCCCGCCGGGGCCGTGAAGATCGACGAACCCAGTATCGACTACCAAGCTACCGAGGGCCGCGCCACCGCTGCGCCCTGGCTCAAATCCAACTGCTGGCGCTATCTGCGTCAACCGCAGGCTACTTTCTTCTTCGACGCGCACGGGAACAATGTGCCGGTCGCCCTGGCCGAGGCCTTCACATACGGAGTTCGCGCCCTCTTTCGGGTTGACCAGCCGGGGCTGCAGCCGGCCGCAGCGATGCTTCGGTTTCTTCAGACGATTCCTCCCGACGAGATGCCGGCCGTCGCGGACATCGGCTTCGTCGACGATGGTTCCGCCAAGGCCGGCGAAGTCTTGAGTCTCCTGACTCGTGGCAATCTCCTCGTCCAGCTCGTCAAACACGGAGACGCGAGAAATAAGTTGACCGTCGAAATCGGTACTGCGGATTACTCACGCAAGGACGCCGACAACCCCGGCCTGTTAGCCCAATTGGTTCGCAGCAACCTCACAGACGAGCGGCGTTCGTTTCGCATTTTCGGCTCCGAGGTTGTCCTCGGCCGTGTCGTGGCTGCGGGAGACCGGCTCCGCGTATATTTACTCAACTATGCCGCGGCTAAACGCAGCATCCGCGGCGTCCGCATTCGCGTCGTAGGCAGTTTTTCCAAACACAAGGTCGCAGCCTTCGGCAGTCCCGATCTTCAACTCCTCGATTATGTAGTGGACGGCGATGCCACTGAGTTCACGCTCCCCGAGCTCAAATCATTTGCCGTGGTCGATCTTTCCCGGTGAGTCTCCGGCCTGCCGCCGATGCCATCGCTTACACTCTAACTACATGCTCAATGGGGGCCATGCCTACACTACGGTCATCGGCAGCAAATACCACGGACAAACTCTGCTCTCCCACTTAGCCAGCCTCTACCCCCACTCAACCCCACAAGCCTGGCAACAAAAACTGAACAACGGCGAAGTCACCCTCGACGGCGTCACCGCGGCCGGAAGCGAATCGGTCACGGCGGGCCAAACCCTCGTTTGGAAACGTCCACCCTGGATCGAACCGGACTCCCCTCGGCACTTTGAAGTCCTGTTCGAAGACCCCTTTCTATTGGCCGTCAACAAACCGAGTGGCCTGCCCACGCTCCCCGGCGGCGGCTTCATGGAAAACACCCTGCTGCGTTTGGTGCAGAAGCAAACTCCCAACGCAAACCCGGTCCACCGCTTGGGCCGAGGCACTTCGGGCATCGTCCTCTTCGCCAAAACACCGGAGGCTGCCTCTCTTCTATCCGCAAACTGGAACACACCCAAAATTCGAAAGATCTACCGGGCACTCGCGCAAAACATCGCGCAGCACGACACCTACGAAATCCTCACGCCCATCGGCCTCGTACCGCACCCGCGCATCGGTTCCGTCTGGGCCGCCAACCCAACTGGCAAACCGTCAAAGTCGGTGGCACATGTGATCTCGCGCGCCGCCAACACCACGACATTTGAGGTAAGCCTATATTCGGGCCGCCCCCATCAAATCAGAATCCATCTCGCATCCATCGGCCATCCCCTGGTCGGCGATCCTCTGTACGGCGCGACCGGCCGGCCTCTTGAGAATCTCCCCGGACTCCCCGGCGATGGAGGCTATTTCCTGCACGCCCACTTTCTGAAATTTCACCACCCGATCACCGGAGAGCCGATCGATCTTGAGGCGCCTCTGCCGCCGACGCCGGAAGTATAATCGGCGTCATGTCAAACCGGGACATCGTCGAACGCGCTCTCGAGTGTTTCGCCGATCCTCAGCGCCGCGAGCAATACTTCGACGTCTATTCGGAGAACGTGATCCTGCATGGATACGGAGGTGTTGAGCCGGGACTCGACGGTGTCATGAGGTACTATGCCGGAATCTGGTCGGTATTTCCGGACGCTCGCGTCCTCGCAGAGGATTGGATGGAAACCGACGACAAAGTGATCCTCCGCTTCACCATGACCGGCACGCACACTCAGCCATTCCACGGCATCGAGGCCACTGGACGGTCCGTCCGAATTTCAGGCATCACCATTCTCCGGTTCGAGAATCGACAGTGCGTCGAACGCTGGAGCGTGACCGACTCGCTGTCCCTGCTGGCGCAACTCCGTGCGGACGCGTGACATTCAAGCCTTTATCCGTAACGGTGTCGTGCGGCTGGACGCAGCCTTCCCGCGCAGCACGGCGGCAAAGGCTCGCGAGATCCTCTGGCGTGACACCGGCTGTGACCCACTCGACCGCACGACCTGGACCCGCCCCGTCGTTCGCCTGGGCGGTTACTCCGATCCACCTTTTCAGGAGGCCGCAAACGCGCCACGGCTCGTTGCCGCGATCGACCAACTCGTCGGCGTCGACCGCTGGCGGCCGCTTCGAGCGCTGGGCACATTCCCGATTCGCTTTCCCGCCGCGTGCGATCCTGGCGACACCGGCTGGCATGTGGATGCCGGCTTCCCACCGCTCGATGGGCCGGACGAATCCTTCCTTTCGTGGCGCGTGAATGTGCAGTCAAAAGGCCGCGCTCTGCTTTTGCTTTTTCTGTTCTCGGACGTCGCCGAGCGCGATGCGCCGACGCGGATCCGTCTCGGCTCCCACCTCGATGTGACGCGGATCCTTGCCCCCGCCGGAGAAGCCGGAATGTCCTTCATGGAACTCGCGAGCCGCTTGGAAGGCACCGCCGGCAGACCCGAGCTCGCTGCGACGGGTGAAGCGGGAACCGTGTACCTCTGTCACCCGTTTTTAGTCCACGCCGCGCAACCGAACCGCGGCGACAAGCCGCGCTTCATGGCACAACCGCCCGTCGAGAGCCTCCACCCCTTCCAACTCGAGCGCCCCGACGGCGCCTATTCCCCGACTGAAATCGCTGTCCGCATGGCGCTGGGCTCTTAGGCTCCGTTGTCCGCCGTTGTCGCCTGAACCTCTACTTCCCCAACTCCATGATCTCGATCTTCCGGAACTCCGCCGGAGCGCTCTCCGCCTGAATCGCGAGATATCCCTCGCTTAACGGCGTGCCGTCCTTCTTCACTGCCGGATCGTAGTGAATCACGCTGCCGCCCCCGATCTCCAGCTTCCCGTACTCCAGCACCACCTTCCCGTCGATCCGGTGTACGACCTTCTCCGCTCCGTCCACCTCGATCTCCGCCCGCACCCACTCGCCGTCGCGATACGTCTTCGACGTCGAATTGATGCAGTGGCTCGGGACCTTCACGCCGTTCCGGTACCCTCCGTCCCCGGCGAGCACATGTTCAGCGTCGGCCGCTCGCCCGTCGGACCGCCCCCGAGCAGTTGCGCCTCCACCGAGATCGGGAAATCCTGATCCTTGCCCATCGTCTCCGGCGCCTGGCAGTGCAGCATCACCCCGTTATTGCGCAGCGCCCAGCCCGGACCGCCCTTCACCTGCTCGCCGACGAACCGGTACTCCACCGCCACGATGTAATGCGAGAATTTCTTGTTCTTATAGAAGAGGTGGCCGAAATGTGGCGGATTTCCGAAGTCCGTCCACTTGTCGTACGCCACCTTCAAGACGCCGTTCTCCACGCGGAACGTGTCGTTGTAGTTCACCCCGAGGTCGAACCCGGTGAATTTCGGAACCCACCCGTCCAGGTTCTTCCCATTAAACAATTGCACCCACTTTTGGCTTTGCGCCGGAGCGTTCGGCGCCGCGACCCAAGCGCCGGCGGCCGTCACCAGGAACGCCGCCGCGACGCGGCGGAGCATACGGTTCGTCATGCGTCCTAGCTTACCGCCGCGGCCGCACGCGCGTACATCGTCCCCGACCACGCTTCGAACTCCGGCCGCGGACCCCTCCACCGCAATTCCTCGACCTCCGCGATCGTCGGCGCGTCCGCCCGCAGCGTCGCCAGCTTCCGGTACAGCAGCGCTTCGTCCCACCGCTCGAACAGCGCCGCCGCCAGCCGCATTGGACCGCGGATCGCGGGATTCCACTGCCGCCAATCGCGCGGCACATCCTCCAGGTGCGGGAAGCGTCCAAACGTCGCCGCCGCAGCCTTCTCGCCCCACCCCGGCAGTCCCGGAAATCCGTCCGCGCTGTCCCCGACCACCGCCAGGTAATCCGGAATCGACTCCGGCCGCACCCCCCACTTCTCCACCACCCCCGCCTCGTCCCGCAGAATCGACCGCCGCCGGTCGAACTGCACCACCCGCTTTCCCACCACACACTGCGCCAGGTCCTTGTCCGGCGTGCAAATCAGGACCTGCTCCACCCTCGGATCGCGAGCCGCCCGCGCCGCCGCCGACGCCAGCGCGTCGTCCGCCTCGAACTCCACCATCGGCCACACCACCACGCCCAGCGCGCGCAGCGCGTCCTCCAGGATCGGGAACTGCCCCAGCAGCTCCGGCGCGACGCCCTCGCTGGTCTTGTACCCCGGATACAAGTCGTTGCGGAACGACTCCACCACATGATCGGTCGCCACTCCGATATGTGTCGCCCCGTGCTCGATCATTTGCAGGATCGACGCCAGCACGCCGCGGACCGCCCCGACCTCCACCCCCGCCGCATCCTTCGACGACGGCACCGCGAAGAAGTGCCGGAACAGCTCGTATGTCCCGTCCACTAAGTGGACCCTCATGACGTCATCCCCTTCAGCCGCTCGCTCGCGTCCGCCAGTCCCAGCGTCCGCGCCGGCAGTTCCGCCCATAGCTCCCCGACCGCCTCCACCCGCTCTCTCATGTTCCGCAGTGTAAACGACCGCGGCGCCACCTCGCCCCGCTCCACCTCCGCCCACGTGCATGGCGCCGACACCGGCGCGCCCGTCCTCGCGCGCACCGCGTACGCCGCCGCGAACGTCGCGCTGTACGCGTTCCGTCCCGTGTCCACTAGAATCCGCCCGCCGCGATCCGCCTTCGCGAACTCGAGCGTCAAATGCTCCGGATCGCGCTTCACGATCTCCCGCCCCACCGCCCACGAAAACCGCGCCACCGTCCCGAACTCCGCTGCCGCGTCCAACGACACCACAATATGGAACCCCTTCGACCCCGACGTCTTCACCCAACTCTCCAGCCCCAATTCTCCGAGCAGCTCGCGCAGCCGCAGCGCCGCGTCCCGCACCGCCGCCGCATCCTCGACCATCGGGTCCAGATCGAACACGCACACGTCGGGAAACATCACGTTCGGCGCGCGCGACGGCCAAACGTGCGGCGTGATGCTGTTCTGATTCGCCATCCACACCAGCGCCCGCGCATCCCGCGCCACCACGTAATGCACCGTCCCGCCTTTCTTCGGCGCCTCGACCCGCTCCAGCCACTCCGGAAAGCCCTTGACCACGTCCTTCTGAAAGAAGCCCGCCGCCCCGATCCCCCGGTGATACCGCTCCATCGTGATCGGCCGCCCCTCCAGGTGCGGCAGCATGTACGGCGCGATCGCCTCGTAATACGCCGCCAAGTCGGCCTTGGTGATACCGTCTTCCGGAAACAGCACCTTCTCCGGATGCGAGATCGTCAACGTGATTCCCTCACCACGTCCTTGGCATCCTTGTCCGACCGCAGGTGCAGAAACCGCGAGTGGCGCAGCTTCCCGTCATCCGTCCACTCCAGGAACGCGATCTGCGCCACCACCAACGGCTTCACCCAATGCGCGGCGCGCGGCAGCCCGATCGCCCGCGTGAACGGCGACGTCGCCCGCTCGATCTTCCCCAGCCGCGCCCGCAGCTCCGTCAGCAGCTTCCCGTCGAACCCGGTCCCGACCTTCCCCGCGTACACGAACTCCCCGTCCTCGTAATACCCCACCAGCAGCGCCCCGAGTCCCACGCGCGCGCCTTGCGGCTCGGTGAACCCGCCGATGACGAACTCCTGCGCCTCCTCGCACTTCATCTTCAGCCACCGCGGCGACCGTCGATGCTCGTACACCGACCCGCGCTGCTTCGCGATCACTCCCTCCCACCCCTCGCGGCACGCCCGTTCCCACGGCCGCGCGTCCGTGATCTCTTCGACGCGCGTCATCGGCGCGCGAAACGGCAGCTTCGCCAGCAGCGCCCGCCGCTCCTCCAACGGCCGATCGGTCACGCGCCCGTCGAGCCACATCACGTCGAACACGTAATACGCCCCGCCCGCGATCTCCCCATCCAGGATCGCGTCGCGCACCGGCAGCGCGGCCACGGCCTCCTGCACGCGCGGCAAATTCTGCTCCAGCCGATTCCGCGAATACAGCTTCACCGATTTCCCGTGCTTATACGCCAGCAGCCGGATGCCGTCGTACTTCCGTTCGAACAACCACTCGGGACCCGCAAAGCGGTCCTGCGTCAAAGTGGCCGCCATCGGCTCCAACCACTCCGGAAAGCTCATAGATCCCCCACGCGAAATTCGAATAGACGGCTCGGACCGTCCTCCGGCAGCAGGAACACCCGATCGCCCCGCACTGCCATTCCCTCATTCGTGTACGGCACACCGCGATCGGTCTTGCCCGCCTGCACGCGTTTTTCCAGCCGTAACGAGGGCCACGCCAGCCAGTCGACCGCACCGGCCTTCCCCGGCAGCAACCCGCCACCGACTAACTTCCCGTCCACGAACTTCAAGTCCTGATACCCGTTCCCCGTCGGATTCTCGACCTTCCGCAGCAGCTTCCCCTGCTTGTCCCAGATATAAAGCAGGCGGCTGTCCCAATTCCCGCCCACCACAAAATCCGGACCCGCCGCGACGCACCCGATGTGGTCCGCCACCTCGAACTGCATCTCCAGTTCGAAGGTCTTGGCGTTCCGCCGCTGAATGATCGCCGAACTCTCCCGCCGGTATTCCGCCACCGGAAGCCAAAGCGACTCCCCGTCGCGAGCCATCCCGCCCGCATGGAAACGCTCCCCGACACCGACCTCCACCGTCCTCCGCAACTCCCCCGAAGGCAGCGAGAACTCGTGCAGGTACCCCTTCCGTGCGTCTCGATCGACGGAAGTCACCCAGAGGCGCGCGGAGTCGAGATCGATCCCCTGCACGTGATGCGTCGTGCCCTTCAGTTCGATCGTCCGCACCGGAGCCTGGTCGCCCAACGCCGCCGCAAGGCAGAGCAAAAGAATCCGCCACATCTAGCGAGGATACAAGGAATGCCACGGCGCGCAGCGCGTCCGTCAGAACACGCCTGCATCCCGATGCGCGAAACCCGCATCACCGGCATCTAGCGAGGCTAGAATAAGGCATGGCTGACCTGCGACGATTAACCGCGATCATCGAACGGGATGAGAGTGGGTACACCGCACTCTGCCCGGAGTATGACATCGCCAGCCAGGGCGCCACTATCGAAGCAGCGCGTGACAACCTCGTCGAGGCACTGGGGCTGTTCTTCGAGTGTGCGGATGCCGCCGAAGTGGAACGGCGATTCCACCCGGAGGTGCTGATCACCCAGGTTGAGGTACGGGTTGCCTAAACTCGGACCGCTCTCGGGTGAAGCCGTCTGCCGTATTTTGGAACAGTATGGGTTTGAGAGGGCGCGACAACGGGGAAGTCACGTTGTGATGCAGCGGAAGATCGCGACCGGGACCACAACGGTCCCCGTCCCCTTCACCCCGAACTGATGCGAGGAACCATGCACAGCATCATGCGTCAATCTGGTCTGCCGCGGTCGGCCTTTGACGCCCACAGCTAGCCGAAACCCCGTTCTCACCCGCGGTAACTCGCGCGTTAGGACCGTTCCCATGAGATCGGCTTCAGATTTTGCCTCGCCAAAAAGCAAAGGGCGAGGTCATCAGAACCTCTCCCTTTGACAGTTCTTTACCTCCGGGGATATGCCTTGCGGCAGGGAGTCCGTCGGAAGTCTCAACTGAATTCTAGGCGGGTTATTCCGTCACAGTCAATGCAATCCGTCGAATGGGACTGCCCGGGCACAGCGGGTGGCTCGCTACCCGTTTCCGCTATTCCGAGCCCCAGCCGATCCGTGTATACTGAACCTGATGGTTCAGCTTCAACGAGCCCACCTGGACGCCTCCTTCGCCGCGCTCTCCGACGCCACCCGACGCGGCATCCTGGAGCGCCTCGGGCGTGCCGACGCTTCGATCACCGACCTTGCCGAGAAGTTCCATATGACCCTCACCGGCATGAAGAAGCACGTCGGCGTCTTGGAGCAGGCGGGGCTCGTCACCACCCAAAAGGTCGGGCGCGTACGCACCTGCAAGCTCGGCCGACGCCGCCTGGAGGAAGAGGCGGCATGGATCGAGAGATACCGCCAGGTCTGGGACGCGCGCTTCGACGAGTTGGACAAGATCGTTGAGGCATTGAAACGCGAAGACCGAATCGCCGGACCAAAAAAGAGAAAGTGAGCCTATGAAAAACCCCACGACGGTAGAACGAAAGTCCGAGCGTGAGCTGGTCGTCACGCGAACCTTCGACGGCCCTGCGCACATCGTGTTCGAGGCCTGGACCAAGCCGGAGTTGCTCCAGCAGTGGTGGGTGCCCAAGTCGTGCGGAATGTCTTTCCTTTCGTGCGAGGCCGATGTTCGCACGGGCGGCACGTACCGTTTCGTGTTCGGCCACCCTGCCTTCGAGCAGCCGATGGCGTTCTTCGGCAGGTATATCGAAGTGACGCCTCCCTCGCGCATCGTCTGGACCAATGACGAAAGCGCCGATGGCGCCGTTTCCACCGTGACCTTCGAGGAAAAGGGCGGCCAGACGCTACTGGTCCTGCACGAACTCTATCCCTCCAAGCAAGCCCTCGACGACGCCATCGCCTCGGGAAGCACAAGCGGCGCAGGCGAGCAGTTCGAGCAGTTGGACTCGCTTCTCGTCACCGTGGTGAGATCGTGAAAAAGCCTCCTCTCAAGCCCGCTGCCCAAGGCCAGACTGGCGCGAAGCTGCTGGTCGCCATGACCGGCAAGGCAAGCGCCGCGAAGGCCGCGGCAGGCGACGAGCCCGTGTTCGCCTACATCGCGAGCTTGCCGCAGCCCCAGCGCGGGATCGCCGAGCGCGTCGATGCTCTGGCTGCCGAAACGCTGCCGAATCTCCAACGCGCCGTGAAGTGGGGGATGGCGTACTACGGTGTGAACGGAGGCTGGTGCTTCTCGTCCGGCGCTTTCGTCGGTCACCTGAAACTGATGTTCATCCGCGGCACGGAGATGAAGCCTGAACCGCCTGTCGCGCCGATTGGAATGGGAAAGTCCACACGAGGCGTAGAGCTGGCATCCCTGGACGATCTCGACGAGCGCCAAGTTGCCTCGTGGATGAAGCAGGCAGCCGCGAACCCCTTTGTCGGGGGGAAGAAACGGTAACTCACCACGCCACCATCGCCTCCTCAAAAAGTCGCGCGAGTTCTTCCTCGCCGAACGGCCGTGGCGACAGCTTCGTCACCCGATGCTGCGGCAGCGTCCCCGCGACCAGCGCCGGAATATCCTCGCTCCCATATCCGACTCCGCGAAGCCCGTTCGGCATTCCGAGGCACTGCATCAACTCCGTGATCCGGTCGGCCAGGATCTTCCCCGCGTCTCCCGCCTTGGCGCCCTCAACGTGCGCTCCCAACGCTTCCGCCGCGCGCAGATGGCGCTCCGGGCACGCCGGCGCGGTAAACCGGAACACCGCCGGCGCGTTGAGGATCACCGACATCCCGTGCGGCACGATCGCATGGTCCGCCGCGTACCCCGCCGGTTGAAACGCGCGGACCATGCCCGAAACGGGATACGACATCCCGTGCGGCAGGTGCACCCCCGCATTCCCAAACCCCACTCCGGCATAGGACGCGGCCAGCATCATCTGCGCCCGCGCCTCCCCGTCGCCCGGATCCGCAACCGCCCGCCGCAGGTATGCCGCAACGATCCGCAGCGCCTCGAGCGACCAGATATCGCTAATCGGATTCGACCCCTGGTACGCCGGCCGCAGAATCGGCGCCGCAGGCCGCGGCCGCTCGCTGTACGCCAGCGCCGTATAGGATTCGATCGCGTGGCTCAGCACGTCGAGACCGCTGCATGCCGCGACCGCCGCCGGCGCCGTCGCCGTGTTCTGCGGGTCGAGGATCCCGAGAGTCGGTTTCAATCGGCGGTGCGCCACGCCTGTCTTCGCGCGCAACGGCCGGTAATCGAAGATCGCCACGCCCGTGGTTTCGCTGCCGGTTCCCGCGGTCGTCGGTACCGCGTACAGCGGCTTCAGCGGTCCCGGCGGCGGCACGCCGCGCCCGATCGGCGGGTTCACGTAATCGAGGAAATCGCCGGGCGGGTACGTCGAATAGAGATTCGCCATCTTCGCCGTGTCGATCGTCGACCCGCCCCCGACCGCGACGAACGCGTCGAACTCCCCCTCGCGCGCATACCGCGCGGCGTCCTGGCACGACTCTTCCGTCGGCTCGACGTGGACCCGATCGTACACGTCGTACGCGATGCCGCTCTCTTCGAGCGACTCGCGGACCGTTGCCACCGGAGCGAGGTCCCGCAGCGTCGCGTCCGTCACGACCAGTACGCGCCGCGCCTTCGCTTCCGCGAGGTCCATCCCGACCTCGCGCGTCGCGCCCCAGCCGAACCGGACACTGGAAGCGGCCATCTCGAACGCATATTCGTGGGCCATGGCCCCCCATTACATCAGATCTTTTGCCTGCTTCAGAACGTCTCTGATGGACTCGATGACGATCTGCGGCTGTTGGGTCGCGATCATGTGTCCGGCGTTGGTCTCGATGAGCTTGCCGAATTTCGATCGCGCCGCCAAATCGGTCTGAAGTTCGTGCAGTCTGACGTCGTACCGCTCCTCGTCCGTGCGCGCCGGCCCAGACAGCCGCTTATGTTCCAGGACCAGGAGCGGCACATCGAGATGCCAATCCAGATGATTGCCGGGTTTCAATTGTCCGGCGGACTGCAAGAACTCGTCCCGATGGAATCGACCGTCCTGCGTTGCGTAGCGTTCCGCGAGAGACGGTGAGATCGCGGCAAGACTGTTGTACTGCTCCTCATGCGACGAATCTACGAGCACGATCCCCGCGGTCAAACTCGGGTAGCGTTTTGCGAAATGTCGAACGTAGATGCCTCCCAGCGACCAGCCCACCAGCAGATAAGGACCGGGCGCTTCCGCCTCGAGGAGTCGCTTCAGATCGTTGACCACTTCATCGGGGCTTTGCAGATGTCCAACCCGATCGCTACGGCCTTCGCCCGCACGGTCATAGCTGCAAACTCTCGCAAACGCTTCGACCTTCGCTTGGACCGGTTTCCATACGTCGAGCCCGGCGCCGAGGCCGTTGACCAGAACCACGGTCGTGTGGGAACGCGCTCCCGAGCAGTAGGCGAACAATCGGTGATCGCCGACGGGAACCAGTCGACCGCCGGGGTTGTCGTCCGCCCCATGCAGTACGATTACTCCCGCCAACGCAAGACACACCAGGAAACGGCTCATGAGCGCTTAGACTCTGCCGTTCAGGCCCAAGTTCCCTACTGCGCCACCAGCGCCGAGATCCCGCCGCGATAATAAGGCTCCGAAAACAGCACCGACTTCTTCCGCTCATCCGTGATCGTGATACACGCCCCGATCATATCGACCTTGCTCGCGGCCAGCGCCGGAATCATCCCGCCGAACTCCATTTGCACCACCTCCAGCCGCTTGTTCAATCGCGCCGCCACGCGCTTCGCGATCTCGACGTCGAGCCCCGTCACCGTTTGCGTCCCGTCCACGAACGAGAACGGCTCCGTCACCGGCGCCGTGCCGAACCGCAGCACCCCGCCGCTTCCATCGCCCGCCGGCAACGCCGGCATCGCGCCCGGACTCCCCTGTTTCGGCAGCCACCGGTCCACCATCTGTTGATACGTCCCGTCCGCCTTCGCGTCGCGGACCACTCCGTCGATCGCATCCTTCAATTGCTGATCGCCCAGCCGGACCGCGAACCCGTAATCGTCAACCGTAATCGGCGTGGGCAACACCGTCAAACCGGGATTCTTGCCCGCGATGTTGCGCAGAATCGGCTCGTCATACGCCGCCGCATCCGCCTTGCCCGCCCGCACCGCCATCGCCGCGTCCAACACCGAATTGAAGTACAAAAACTTCGCGTCCGGGATTTTCGACAAGACCAGCTTATCGGCGACCGTCCCCGTGGGCACCGCGAACTGCTTCCCCGCCAGTTGCTCGACGGCGGTGATCCGGGTTCGCTGCGTGCAAGCGGTCGTAAACAATCCCCCGGCCAAAAGGATGGGAGCGGCAAAACAGGCCATCGATGTGCGAGTGCGAAGCATGAGTACGGTCAGCATACCAGACCTCCGCCGCCTGCCTTATACTCCAGAAAGATCATGCGAGTTCTTCTCCCCTGCCTGCTCCTGCTCTCCGCCGCTCCCGCACTCTGCGCCGCCGACATAGACCCCGCGTGGACCACGCCCCTCGCTCCCTTTCGCATCGCCGACAACCTCTACTACGTCGGCAGCCAGGACCTCGCCAGCTACCTCGCCGTCACACCCAAAGGAAACATCCTCATCAACCCGAATCTCGCGACCTCGCCGCCGCAAATCCGCGCGAGCGTCGAGGCCCTCGGCTTTCGTTGGACCGACACCAGGATCCTGCTCAACAGCCAGGCGCATGACGATCACGCGGCCGGCGCCGCGCAAGTGATCCGCGAGACCCATGCCAAGAACATGGTGATGGATGGCGACGTCGGCGTCATCAACACCGGAGCCCGCAAGGACTTCCTATCGCCCTCGCCCAACATCACGCTCTACGCTCCGGCACACGTGGACCGCATCCTCCATGACGGCGACACCGTGAGCCTCGGCGGTGTGACCCTGACGGCTCACAAAACTGCCGGCCACACCCGCGGCTGCACCACGTGGACCATGCGCGCCCACCTTCCCGGAGAGCCCGTGGGAACGCTGCGGGATATTGTCATCGTCGGAGGGACCGGCTTCTGGTCGGAGTACCACTTCGTCGCGTCGCCCGGCCATCCCATCAGTTATCCCGGCATCGTTCAGGATTTTCAGCATACCTTTGCCGTCTTGCGCGCCTTGCCCTGCGACGTGTTTCTGGGAGCCCACGGCGGCTACTTCGGCATGCTCGCGAAACTGAAGCGCTATCCCCAGGACGGCCCCCGCGTCTTCATCGACCCCAACGGCTACAAGGAGTTTGTAGCCCGCGCTCAGGAAACTTTCGAGAAGGCACTCCACCCATGACTCCCACCGTTTCCGTTCAAACCGTGACCCCGAGGAAACTCGCCGCCGTCCGCCGGAAGGTCGCGATCGGCGCCGTAGCCACCGCGTGGCGGCCGCCCCTCAACCTCGTCTGGCAGTTCCTCCGCACCAAGCCCGGCCTTCGCACCGACGGCCACAACGTCTTCCTCTACCACCACCCCGCCGCCCGCGACCTCCCGATGGACGTCGATTTCGGAGTCGAAGTGGTCCGCGCCTTCGAACCGCAAGGCGAAGTCCGCCCCGTCGAAACTCCGGCGGGCGAGGCGGCTGTAGCAGTCCATCGCGGCCCCTACGATCGAATGAAAGAAACTCACGACGCGATTCACGCCTGGCGTGCGGCCAACAACCGCGCCTTCGCGGGAACGTCCTGGGAGATCTACGGCGACCACGACGACGACCCCGCGCAGCTCGAAACCACCATCGTCTACCTCCTGGCGCGCAAGTGACCGCGGCCACCACGCAACGGATCGTGCCGCTCGCCTTCGTCGCAGAAGCCTCCGCGCCGAAGCCCCGGTGTTCCGGCCAGCACGCAGCGATTAGCGCTGACAAGCCGACTTATGGGGACTGATCGACAGGCGGCCCACCCGGCGCCACGCTTCCCTGCAAGTGGAGGACTTCCTCTTCGGCCGCACGGCGTAGGGCAGGCAGACTGTGTTGGACTGTGTGCCAGATGAGAGCTTCATCCACCGCCTCATATTCGTGCCGATAGACATTCCCCGCGGCTGCGACAGCCGCCCAATCGATCTCCGGATGCCGGTGGTAGAGTTCAGCGGGGAAGGCGTCGTGAGGCTTCCGAGATGATCTCCAGCGCGCGGACTACGGCGTAAACCGTCTTCCGGTCGGCGCGGAAAGCGCGAAGGTCGAGCTTGGCGATAAACCCATGGATGGCGTCGACGTTCTCAATAATGTCGGCCAACCGCTGAGCAGGATTTTTAGAAGACATGAACCGCGTCGTGCAAGATGCTCGCCCGGAGCAACGGCTTCAGCGTCCGCCGGTTGACGACATCGGCGGCGCCTTCGAGGACTTCGTTGAGGTACAGTTTCATCCTGGCGTACTCGAAGATGCCCAGCGGCCTGTTCTCATCGAGATCCACCAGCACGTCCACGTCACTGTCCGGGTTGGCTTCACCTCGCGCCAGCGAACCGAACACCGCGGCGTGCGCAACTCCAAGCCGCCGCAGTTCGGCCTCATGGGCGCGAAGTGTATCGAGAACAGATTGGAGATCCGAACTCATAATCCACCACGAGTTTAACAGACGATTGCCGGCGTCGGCGCCGCACACGTGAAGTGGTGTCGTAAGGGCCTGGAAACCGCCAGTGAGTTCACAAGATGCTAGCCGACTTGTAGGGAGTAATTCGCGAACGGCTCCTCCGAAAGGGGACACTACCGAGCGCCCGCATCACCAGGACCGAGCGCCGAGGGCGGTACCGGGTGAGGAGCGTCGTCGAGTACGCGAATATCTTAAGACATCAGGTAATCACGTTCAGAACGCTCCACGACCAACGCCGTGGGTTCTCAGACGATTCGATCGCCAAGCACGGAATCAGACCGAAAGACTGATTCTTGTTGCGTCGCAACTCTCTACAATGCTCTAGTCGGGTCGGGTGAATGGATCTCCTCCTCCCACTTCTCGCCTATGTTTGCAAACTCGAGTGGGCTCTCTCTATTTGGCCCTCGCCTCCACGCCATCAGACGCAACCCGAGACCTGACTTTGTCAGATGGGCTCGGAGCGGGAGTGCTCCGTCGGCCTTCCTGGCAGGCTTGTCAAACGGCTTCCATTCGATGGTGTCAAGGCCAATTACAGCGGACGCACACGCTTCAAGGGTCACGGATGCATATTTGCCCGACCCGGCAGCTTGGCAACGCACTAGCGAGGCGTAAAAGTCGGAACCGACAAAAAACTCAGGCAATTCATCTAGGCATGTATACCGTCCGGATTTCTTCAACTTCTCGCGACATCGCATTTGAATAGCCTTCTTCATGTCCGAACCATCTGAAGAAGTGGCCCACAAATCATCCGCAGAAACGCTGTCGAAAACCGCCTCCAGGCTTTCGACTAGCATGGCCGTTCCGCCCAATGATCTCGGGAGGTCAGCCGACTGGAAACCTGGAATGGTGTCAGGTACGACTATATTGATGCGTGTCGTAAACTCAACTCGTGATGCGTTGAGAAGAGATGCGAAAACAAGTCGACCTCTGCCGTGCAACTGGTCTTCAAGTGACGACAGCACAAGCGTGCGCTGCACTTGCTCATTCACAAACTCGTCCGGATACCATGGCTGGGATGGACTCGACGCGAAGCTTTCATGATCGGCGTCGGCAACACAGCAATAAGCGCTCGTTGAAGCTCTGCTGAAGATCGTATTTATTGCTCCGATCACATCCTCGGGTGCATACCGGAACCTGAGTTCCAGCCCATCGATGAGTTGAGCTAGCTTGTCATGGGCGGGGTAATATCCCGCACGGATAAACGATTTGCGAACCTCCGCGGCAACCTGAAGCTGCACTTCGCCGGAACGTGCAATCCGCGCCCAAGCAGCCAAAAACTTGACCCGAGACATGAATTCGTCCCGTGTGAGATGACTACTGAACGTGAGGAGGGCAGGGTCAAACACAACCGAGCATGAGAGCATCTCGCCTACGTTCCCTTTTGATCGGCCGCTAGCAGAATTTCCTCTATTTCCCTTTGGCTCTGATCAAAAAACCCTCGGGGCCAACGAACTATTGTTCCGTACTCGTTAATTACAACATCGCGATAAGTTGTGAATCCATTCGTCTTCTCAACAAAGTACAGCTTTATTAAGTCTGAGACAGACTTGCCCGATGCTTTTGCTGCACGAAGACGAAGTCGGTTTATAAGATATTCACTGTGTGTTTCAATCAGACACTGCTTGTGTAGGAATGCCATAGACAGAAAGAAATCCGCAAGCCTCGTCTGAACTTTCGGATTTAGATGCAGTTCAGGTTGTTCCAGAACAATGGTAGTGTCGCGATTCGCCAACAAACACATTACGACGATCGGCAACACCTGGCTGACACCGACCCCGACGTGCGTGAGGTCATGGGACATGCGGCTCCCCTGCATCTTCACCTTCAGTCCGTAACCGAACTTCCCCTCATCAATAGTATCAACGTCATTCGCCACATCCAGATAGCGGAGCCAGTCAAACACGGCCTCTTCCAGTGTCGCCGATTGAGTGCTCAAATCCGTTTCGCCTTCGATGAAGTAGGCCGTGGGCACATATAGGATATCAGCGAGTCGAAACCGGTGGAGCACCGCTGCAGTGTGTTCTCCGTGTAAACCTACGTCTTGGGGGTCGGCGCTGCTCTGAAGTGGGTAGAGCGCCTTCGGTTCCTCACGTAGCGGACCCAGATACTTGATCTGGCGAGTATAGAAATCACGGGTAAAGTCCGATGCCTCATGTAGCGAGTCGCCGGGGAGACCCGCGGAAACCAACTCCTTACTGGGGGGGAGTTGCTCCAGCGCAAAACGCTCAACCGCGCCGAGCACATCTGGTGTCAGCGTGGCGCTGCGACGCAAGGTTCGGGTGCGTTCGATGAATTCTTGGAGAGACATCACTCGGGCGCTTTCCACGCCAGCCTCATGAGGGAACAGGTCGCTCGATATGGACAACAATTTGCTGACACCCACTAAAACACCTTCAGGGATTTGCGCCTTGCTCGCAGCAGAAGTGCGGTTATATCTAGCACGACCCGAACCGCTGAGGGCGGATATGATTGCCCTAACAAGCTCCCGACGCCCGTCAAACCTAACGATTAACGACGACGGTAAGAAAGCCTGAAAAATACAGCCGATGGGGTCAGCCTCAGGGAAGGTGTCCTGCAAATCTTCGAGCGACACATCGTCTAGCTGGATCTTAAAGGCGTAGTCCACTCTGACTTGGGCTCGCTGTGGTGCTGTAAGTTGTTCCTCGGAACGCTGAGAAAGCCGCCGCCGCGTTAGGGTAATGGAGGAGTTGCTTGGACCTTCTTCATCCGAATACTTCAGCACGCATGATAAAGCAAATTTCTGAAGTATTGGGTTTAGCTGTTCTATCTTGTGCTTTTCTTCTGAAAGCCCGAAGACAAGTTCGCATGAGAGAGAGTCGATGCGACTCGCAACGCGGCGAAGTCGCATCGCCGGTCGATCCTCGACATCAGGGCGTATCGTCCAAGAAATCTCAATAGCGTTTTCACTGCCTGCGTCATTCCGAAGGTCATCGAACTGGCCTAACTTGACAATGTGGCCGTTCAGGACGACCGTCTGTGTGCTCCCGCGCGCAGAAAGGGTTTGCGCGATCAACAATATCGATTGCAGGAGGGTGCTCTTCCCGCTGCTATTCGCTCCAGCAAACAGTGTGAGAGGAGACAGTTCAAGATTGGCCTCGCCGACGGACTTGAAATTCTTGATCGTCCAGGATTGGATCACAACATGAGCATACAACGCCCGGCGCATACGTTGTGATCTCCGTCGGCGGCGAATGCCCCTCCCGTTCAGCCACTGACAAGGCCACGTCGCACAGCCCCTTGACGCATGCTAAAAGGGCCACGAAACACCCGCTGCTAAACGCGCAAATGCCCAGAAATGGGCGGACTTCGCACCCTCAACGGCAGCCGGCCTCAAATTCCGTTGGCATAAACTTTACAGCGCTGGAGATCTCATGTAGCGCTTCGCTATCGCGGCGATCAGCTTCGCGGTGAAACTGCCGAACGGCGGTTGGGCGGGGCTGCCGGTCGATTCGCAGGATTGCTCCTGTTACACGCGCTTCGAAGTTAAGATCCAGCAGAATCTAGATCGGGAGCAACCGGCGCCGAACGCTTTTGTGGTCGACGACAACAATCGACCTTGGAAGATCCTCCGCGGCAACGGACATCAGTACGCGCCGGACGCACTCCAGGCTCTCAGCTTCGCTGTAGTTGCCGCTCCGGAGCAGGATCAGACCAGGTCCGGCCGCTCCAGCCAGCGCGAGGAGCCTGGGGAAGTCCAGGTCGGCCGAAATTACGACACGCTTGCTATCCAGCGCTATTGAGAGGATCTGCGTGTCCGCGGCGCGATTCAGCGCCATCTCGGCGGCATGAACTGCATCATGTCCTCGAGACCGCAGCCAGATCGCCAGATCCGGCGATAAGGCCATGTCCACGAGGAATTTCACTCCGCAAGTTCCACTGTTTCGTCCTCGGCAAGGAACGCGGCGTACCGGAGGGCCTCGTCGATATCCGCGGTCTCCAAGTATGGATAAGCCTTCAGAATCGATTCACGCGTCTCGCCGGCCGCGAGCAAGCCCAACAATCGCGACACCGGAAAGCGCAAACCTCGTATGCAGGGCTTCCCAGTAGCGACGGCGGGATTCACCGTGATTCGTTCAAACCGCATCAGAATTCACCTTCGATTTCATATTAGCCGAGTTCCTCGGAAGGCGCATTGCTCCCGGGAAACGCCCTTCCGTCGGCCAACGGCCGCTTGCGGCGGTCGGCGGGACATGGAGTAAGCGATACCCGAGATCGCAACCGCGTGGCGCCCTGCCCTCGACCAACTGTGGCAGTTCCTCCGCGCGCATCCCGGCCTGCCGCACCGACGTCACAACGTCTTCCTTCTACCACCACCCCGCCGCCCGCGACTTTCCCATGGAGTCGATTTCGGAGTCGAGGTCGTCCGTGCCTTCGAACCCCAGGGCGAAGTCCGTCTCGTCGAGACTCCCGCGGGAGAGTGCGGCCAACGACCGCACCTTCGCCGGAACCTCGTGGGAGATCTACGGCGTCCACCACGACGATCCCGCCCAACTCGAAACCACCATCGTGTACCTCCTCACGCGCAACTGAACGCCGCGGTCGATCCTTTGACGGAGAGTTCGCCGCCGCCTGGAGGCCCAATGATAAAATGCCAGGAAGTTTTTTCGGACCCGATCCGTCAAGGGAGGACATTCGTGGATAACTCCGTGACCATCCGGAACCGCCACACCGGAGAGGTCCTGCGCCTCAGCCGCGTGCGCGACGCCCAAGGCCAAATCGTTTTGAACCTCGATGGGTCCCTGCCGCCAGGAGCGGGCGGCCCGCCTCTTCACGTGCATTTCCACCAACGGGAGGAGGGCCAGGTGAAAGCCGGAACACTCGGCGCCCAGGTCGGGAAAGAGAAGATCGTAGTGCCGGCCGGGGGGACCGCAGTTTTTGCCGCCGGCACTCTTCACAAATGGTGGAACGCGGGCGACGATCTCTTGGAGTTCAGCGGCCAGGCAATTCCGGCGGTCGACTTGGATTGCTTCCTACAGGGCGTATTTGCGGTGCTCAACGCCAGCCCGAACGGTCGCCCATCGATCTTCTATCTGGCGCACGTGCTCTGGCGCCATCGCAACTCACAGCTGATTGCGACTCCGCCCCAAGCCATTCAGCGCATCGTTTTCCCTGTCATTCTCTTCATCGGGCGCGCCCTGGGTAAGTACCGCGGGTCGAGTTGGCCCGGTTCACCCGAGTCGTGTCCCGCCGCGCCGCTGGCAACCGCCGCGAACGTCTAGGATTCTGCTGCCGCGCCGCGCCGGCCCGCGTATGGGGCGGCCCTCCGGGGCGTGTGCTAAAAATTTTAAACTTTCGTCGCCCTGGAATCAGTAACTTGCCGACCCCCATGGCAGGAGCGCGTTTTCCGTGTGCTACTTTGCGATCGGCGAAAGACCTGTCCGCTGGCCGAGAGCAGGTCTGTCCGGGGCCGCGTTCCGATCAAAGTTCTCGAGACACGATCGGGTCAAAACGTGGGGCGTACGGTCTCAGGCCAGCCACAGTGGGTTGCACTTCACCTCCGAGTGAAGTCCAGGAGCGCTCCTTATGTACCCCCGGCTTGGTGAGGGCGGGCCGCTAAAACGGTCCGCCCTTCCAGACACACTTCACCCGTTCCACGCGCGATCCCTCCGTCCCATTTCCGAACACTTACTCCACTCGTGCCATACTTGTAAGGCACTGCGCCTAAAGCGATTACCTTGTGGTCGCTGAAGTGCCATGCCACAACACGCTCAATGAGATCTCCGGACTCCAGACCGACCGTTCTGATCGCGGACGACCAGCCCGACGTCCTCGAAGCCCTCCGCTTCCTTGTCAAAGGAGAGGGCTACGCCGCCGAAGCCGTCAACTCCCCCGGCGCCGCCATCGACGCCGTCGAGTCCCGCGACTTCGACGTCGTCCTCATGGACCTCAACTACACCCGCGACACCACCTCCGGACAGGAAGGCCTCGAGCTCCTCAACCGCATTCAGTCGCTCGACACCACCCTCCCCGTCATCGTCATGACCGCGTGGGGCTCCGTCGAGCTCGCCGTCGAGGCCATGCGCCGCGGCGCCCGCGACTTCATCCAGAAGCCCTGGGACAACGCCCGCCTCTCCGCCATCCTCAAAACTCAAATCGAGCTCGGACGCGCCCTCCGCAAAGGCCAACGCCTCGAAGCCGAGAACCGCGCCCTGCGCGCCGAGCGCTTCCCCCAACTCATCGCCGGCTCGACCGCCATGCGCCCCGTCCTCGACGTCATCTCGCGCGTCGGACCCTCCGACGCCAACGTCATGATCACCGGCGAGAACGGCACCGGCAAAGGCCTCGTCGCCCAAACCCTGCACTCCGTCTCCCTACGCTCCACCCGCCCGCTCGTCACCGTCAACACCGGCGGCCTCGCCGAGGGCGTCTTCGAAAGTGAGTTGTTCGGACACGTCAAGGGAGCCTTCACCGACGCCAAGTCCGACCGCGTCGGCCGCTTCGAAATGGCCGACGGCGGCACCCTCTTCCTCGATGAAATCGCCAACATCTCGATGGGCCTCCAGGCCAAGCTCCTGCGCACCATCGAGACCGGCGAGTTCGAGCGCGTCGGCTCCTCCAAGACCCGCCGCGTCGACGTCCGCATCTTCTCCGCGACCAACGCCGACCTCAACGCCTCCGTCGCCGAAGGCAAGTTCCGCCAGGACCTCCTGTTCCGCCTCAACACCATCGAGATCCGCCTGCCCCCGCTGCGCGACCGCCGCGAAGACATCCCCGTCCTCGCCGCCCACTTCCTCCGCCAGCACGCCGAGCACTACCGCAAGCCCATCACCGGCTTCGACGAAACCTCGATCAAAGCCCTCCTCTCCCACGGCTGGCCCGGCAACGTCCGGGAGCTCGATCACGCCGTCGAACGAGCCGTCCTGATGGCCCAAGGTGAAATCATCAAAGCCGTAGACCTAGGCCTCCGGGCCGGCCGAGAAGGCCCGCCCCGCTTAGAAGAAATGAGTCTCGAAGACGTCGAAGCCTTGCTAATCAAAAAGGCCCTGGCCCGCTTCAACGGCAACGTAAGCCACGCCGCCAACGCCCTAGGCCTAAGCCGCAGCGCGCTTTACCGCAGACTCCAAAGGTACGGATTATGAAACGTGTTGTCTCTGCGTCTCTGCGTCGGCGTTTACCCGTTACGGGCGTCAAGACGGCCCTCCTCTGATGCACTCAGAAGACAAACCCGCGCGCATCAGCCACGAAGGACGCATCGTCCTCCTGGCGCTCCTCGCCGGACTCCCCGGGTCTGTCGTCGCGCTCTACATGCTGTGGACCTACGACATCCCCGCGCGCACCGAGTGGACCGTCACCGTCATCGTCGTGACCGCGTGGATGGGCTTCGCCTTCGCCGTCCGCGAGCGTGTCGTCTTCCCGCTCCAGACTCTTTCCAACCTCCTCGGAGCCCTCCGCGAAGGCGACTTCTCCGTCCGCGGACGCTCTCCGCGCCCCGACGACGCGCTCGGCGAAGTCATGCGCGAAGTCAACACCCTCGGCAGCACGCTCCGCGAGCAGCGGCTCGGCGCCATGGAAGCGACCATGCTCCTGCGCTCCGTCATGCGCGAGATCGACGTCGCTGTCTTCGCCTTCGACGAGCACGAGCGCCTACGCCTCGTCAACCGCGCCGGCGAGCGCCTCCTCGCCCAGCAACCCGAGAATCTCCTGGGACAGACCGCCGCCGAGCTCGGCCTCGAAGTCTGTCTCGACGGCCCGGAGCAGACCACTCTCCAACAGTCGTTCCCCGGCGGCGCCGGCCGCTTCGGAGTCCGCCGCACCCGCATCCGCGAGCGCGGCCTGCCCCTCGAACTGGTCGTCATCAGCGACCTCACCCAGGCCCTCAGCGAGCAGGAATTGCAGGCTTGGCAGCGCCTCGTCCGCGTCCTTGGCCACGAGCTCAACAACTCGCTCGCGCCCATCAAATCGATCGCCGGCAGCCTCTGCAACATCATCAATCGCGACCCGCTGGCGGAGGACTGGCGCGAGGACATGATCCGCGGCCTCACCGTCATCACCTCGCGCTCGGAGAGCCTCAGCCGCTTCATCGGCGCCTATGCCCGCCTCGCCAAACTGCCGCGACCCCAGTTGCAGCCGCTCGACGTCGCCGCCTGCGTCGGCCGCGCCGTCAGCTTCGAGACCCGCATCCACGTCGAGGTTGTCCAGGGCCAGGAGCTCACCATCCAGGGCGATCCCGACCAGTTGGAGCAGGTCCTCATCAACCTCCTCCGCAATGCCGCCGACGCCTCGCTCACCACCAGCGGCGGCGTCCGCATCGGCTGGCGCCGCGACGGCTCCATGCTCGAAATCTGGATCAAGGACGACGGCCCCGGCCTCTCCTCCACCGCCAACTTATTCGTCCCGTTCTTTACTACCAAACCCGGCGGTTCCGGTATCGGACTCGTCCTCAGCCGCCAGATCGCGGAAGGCCACGGCGGCGCCCTGATGCTCGAAAACCGCACCGATGGCCCCGGCTGCATCGCCCGCCTACGCCTCCCCGCCGCCATCGAAATGGCCGCCGCCGACTAACTTCCTAGGACTGGTAAGCATTGAAATTAGTCCCCGCGCGTGCCACAATGCACGACAAATGAAGATAGGTTTGGCGCTCTCCGGCGGCGGCTTCCGCGCGTCGATCTTCCACCTCGGCGTCATCCGGCGGCTGGAAGAGCTCGGCATCATGAAGGACGTGGACGTCGTCTCCACCGTCTCCGGCGGCTCGATCGTCGGCGCGTACTACCTCTGCGAAATGGAGAAGCGTCTCCGCGAGCTGCCCGTCGCCCGCCAGCACGACCCCGCGGCGCGCGTCGAAATCTTCGAAATGGTCGCGACCGACTTCCTCCGCGGCATGGACGAAAACCTGCGCACCCGTGCCCTCGTCTTCACGCCGTTCTACCATCCGATCCTGTTCGTGAAGACGCTCTTGCTCCGCGCCTTCCGCGCCTCCGCCCGCTCCGAACTGATCCAGGTCGAGTACGACCGCTGGTTCTACGACGGCAACACGCTCGACCACCTGCCCGCCGTCACCACCGACAAGATCGATAAGGAGCGCGACTGCACCGTCCTCTTCGGACCCAAGCTGATCCTCAACACGACCTCACTGCTCACCGGCGAAGCCGTCACATTCTCGCGTCAGACCGTCTCCGGCATGCTCGAGCTTTCGAAGGTGAATCGCAATGTGCTGCCGCTCTCGCGGGTCGTCGGCGCGTCGGCCGGAGTGCCGGTCCTCTTCCCTCCGACCAGCATCGCGGGCGACCTCCTGGTCGATGGCGGCGTCGCCGACAACCAGGGCGTCTGCTCCCTCATCGAAGGCGACGACGCCTGCAATTTCCTGATCGTCAGCGACGCCTCCGGACAGCTCGAACAGTCCGACAGCATGGGCACGGGCGAGGTCGCAGTCTACTCGCGCACCAACTCGATCCTCATGCATCAGGTGCGCGACAAGGTCATCCGCCTCCTGCTCGCCGGCCTTCACAACCGCGGCTTTGCCTTCATCCACCTGTTCCTCAATCTCAAGGACCGCCCCGAAGTCACGGCCCGCGTCTCCTCCGAATTCATCCCCGCCATCGCGCGCCTTCGCACCGACCTCGACCAGTTCAGCTACATCGAGCGCGAAGCGCTGATGTACCACGGCTACACGCTGATCGACGCGCAGTTGCAGCGTCACAACCAGCGCTTCCTCATCGAACGCTTTCAAGGCCGGCCGCTGCCGCCGATGGTCTGCCCGCCGCTGTTCCGCGAGGGGGTCCAGCACAACCCTACGGCGCGCAAACTGATCCGCCGCGACCTCGAAGCCGGCGCCCAGGCGCTCTACCTGCTCCGCTGTTTCCAGAAATACGGCGCGACCTATGTGGCGATTTGGGCGGCCTTCTCGGTCTCGTTCCTCGGCATCCTGGCGGGAGTCCTGTCGCGAACCCACGGCCCCATCATCGCCGTCCGCCGGTGGGTGGAAGGCGGCATCCTCGGCATGATCCCCCGCACCGCGCAGCACTGGCTCAATGGCGTCCTCCACTACTTCGGCATCGAGGCCACGATCCACGAGACGGTGCACGAGCTCTCGGGGCTGATCTCCGTTGTCCTGCTGTTGGCGTTGGCTCTGTATCTCGCGGCATTCCCGTCGTATGAGATCATTCGCCGCCTCGCGCTGAAGCGCGATTGGAAGGTCTACAAGGACATCACCAACCAGGATCCGAGCGTCGCGTGGGGCAAATCGCAGCCGCCGCGGGAGGACTGAAAGCTTGGACCAAACATCTCCATGTCTTCACGACGGAACCGGCCGCTAAAGCCGGGAAGATTATCGCCTGGGCCGAGCGCCGCGATTAGCGACCGCCGGCGAAGCACGACGCTACCGTAGCGAGGATCCCCGCTACCGGAACACTCCCGTGTGGCCCAGCGAGTATCTGCCGGGCTGCGGATACACGCACAGGCCATGCGGGCCTTTGCCTACGGGGATTCGCGCCAACAGCTTCCCATCGGAAGTGTCGATCGCGTAGACCTCTCCGTTGAAGCGGCCGGAGAGCCAGAGGACTTTGCCGTCGGCGGAGACTCCTCCCATGTCGGGGCTGCCGCCTCCGGGGAGTTCCCACTTCTTCGACACCTTGCGCGTCGCGAGATCGATGAGGGAGATCGAGCCTTCTCCGCGGTTCGAGACGTACATCACCTTCGAGTCGCGGCTCACATATAGCCCGTGAGCGCCCTTGCCGGTCGGGATGAAGCCGAGCTCCTGGAACGATTCGCCGTCGATCATGTGGACGCCGTTCGAGTGCATGTCCGCGGCGTAGAACACCTTGCCGTCCGGCGAGAGTTTCACGTCCTGCGGCATGCCGTGGGGCGTCAGTTCGAGGCGGCCGAGGAGCTTCATCTCGGCGACGTCGAACTTGATTACCGCGCCGCCGAACTCGCAGCTCGCGATCAGATAGCGGCCATTCGACGAGAAGTCCATGTGGTCGACGCCCTTGCACGGCACCCAGACTTCCTTGGCGAGCTTGAACGTCTTGGCGTCGTAGAACTCGAGCCGCTCACGCTGCTCCGCCACGACGAGCGCGTACTTTCCGTCGGGCGTGAAGTACATGTTGTACGGGTCGAGCACGTGAACGGTGGTGCGGATCTTTCCGGTCTTGGGATCGATGCCGCTGAGGCTGTTGCCGCGGTCATTCGTCGCCCACAGCGTCTTCATATCGAACGACGGCGTGACGTGCTGCGGCAGGCGACCCACTTTATAGTGGTCGATCACCTTCATGGTCGCCTGATCGATGACGTAGACGTCGTTCGAAATCGTGTTGGGGACGTAGACGCGCTGCGGGAAGTCCTTCACCGTATCGTTGAGTTGATTGGGACGATCGGCGGAGTAAATATCGTTGGGATCGAGCACCGGCGGCATGCCGGGCAGTGGATCGCGAATCGGTTGAGCTGCCGCCGACGCCGCGTGCGAAATAGCCGACTCCGGCCGGCCGGTGTTCGAGGAAGAACAGCCGGCCAGTGCCAGAACGGCGAGGAGCGTGAGAACCGGAACGAAACGTATCACCCAGGGCTATTCTTGCGAAGCTGCGATGGCCTGGTCAAGGTCCCACAGAATATCGTCGAGATCTTCTATACCAACGGAGAGGCGCACGAGGTCTTTCGAGACGCCGGCGGCGAGCTGCTGCTCGTCGTTCAACTGTTGGTGCGTGGTCGACGACGGGTGGATGATGAGGCTCTTCGCGTCGCCGAGGTTCGCCAGGTGCGAGAACAACTGCACGGCGTCGATCAGCTTCTTGCCCGCTTCCAAACCGCCCTTGATGCCAAACGTCAGAATCGAGCCCTGACCGGCCGGCAGGTACTTCTGCGAGAGCTCGTAATACGGGCTCGACTTCAGGCCGGGATACTTCACCCACGCGACGGCCGGGTTCTTCTCCAGCCACTGCGCGACCGCGAGCGCGTTGCGGCTGTGCTGCTCCATGCGGAATTTCAGAGTCTCGATCCCTTGCAGGAAGAGGAACGAATTGAACGGGCTGATGCACGGTCCGAGATCGCGCAGGCCTTCGACGCGCGCCTTGATGATGAACGCCATGGGGCCGAACACCTCGGCGAATTTCATCCCGTGATAGCCCGGGCTCGGTTCGGTGATGGCGGGAAACTTGTCGTTCCACGCGAACTTGCCGCTATCGATGATGATCCCGCCTATCGACGTGCCGTGGCCCCCGAGAAACTTGGTCGCGGAGTGCAGCACGATGTCGGCGCCGTACTCGATGGGGCGGCAGAGGTAGGGCGAAGCCATGGTGTTGTCGACGACCAGCGGCACGCCCGCGTCATGCGCGACCTTGGCGACCTTCTCGATATCGAGGACGTTCATGCGCGGATTCGCGATCGTCTCGGCGTACACCGCGCGCGTCTTTTTCGTGATCGCCTTGCGGAAGTTCTCGGGATTGTCGGGCTCGACGAACTTCACGTCGATGCCCATGCGGCGGAAGGTGACGTCGAACTGCGTGTACGTGCCGCCGTAGAGCGTGCTGGCGGCGACCATCTCGTCTCCGGGTCCCATGAGACTGTTGACGGTCAGGAACTGCGCGGCCTGTCCGCTGGACGTGGCGAGTCCGCCGATCCCGCCTTCGAGAGCCGCGACGCGCTGCTCGAACACGTCGGTGGTCGGGTTCATGATGCGGGAGTAGATGTTGCCGAACTGCTGCAGCGCAAAGAGCGAGGCAGCGTGCGCGGAGTTCTCGAAGGTGAAAGAAGTCGTCTGATAGATCGGCACGGCGCGCGCGCGGCTCGCGGCGTCTGGCGTGTGGCCGGCGTGGAGCGAACGGGTGGCGAAGCCCATTTGGCGGGCGGGTGCGGTAGCGTTGTCAGCCATACTGCCCAGGATACCCCGGGCGGCGACTATTTCTGCGCGACGACGGCCCGCGAGAGTGTCGCGGTCTCGGTCTTGCCCTGCGGGACTAGCGGCATCGTCTCGACTTCGAGCTGATCGCCGTTGGCATGGAAGCGGCGCTTCACGACTTCCGAGCCGCGCGTCTCCAGGACCACGAGCTTCGGACCGTTGAAGTACATCGTGACCTTGGCGGACTTGCCGGCGTCCTTCACCGCGCACTCGCGGCCCAGCGTGTTGCACTCGAGCTCGGAGACTTTGCGGTCATGATCGAATTCGGAGATATGGATCGAGTCGGCCTTGGAGTCGAGCACCCAACGGGCCCCGTCGGGCGCTTGCCAGTTGCCGGCCAGTTTGTCGCGGTCCGCGAGATCCTCCGCGAACGCGGCCAACCCGGCGGCGAGGAATACAAACACAAACAGACGTTTCACATCTCGAGGCTAGCGCCGGAAGGGGCGGCGGCGCGTCCTAGGAACACGTGAGAGTGAGTGCGATTGCGTACTAATCCGACCGGAGCGCTACCGCAGGATCGATACGGGCCGCTCTCCACGCCGCGCTGAGACACGCTCCGCCGGCGACCGCGGCCATCAGGAGCGCGGCTGCTCCGAAGCTGAGAGCGTCGGCCGGAGTGACTCCGTAGAGCAGCGCTCCGATCAGGCGGGTCAGCGCCAGGGCGTTGGCGATCCCGATTGCGAGGCCGGCGCCGGCCAGCGCCATTCCCCTCCCCGCGACCATCGCGACGACGTCGCGGCGCTCGGCCCCGAGCGCGACGCGCAGTCCGATCTCCTGAGTGCGCCGCGTGACCGTGTAGGTCATGACGCCGTAGATGCCGATCACCGCCAGGAGGAGCGCGGCTCCTGCGAAGATGCCCATGAGCCAGCCGGTGAAGCGGGAGTTGGCCGTCTCGCGCGCAACGAACTCCTCGAGCGTGGAGACGCCGTAGACGGTGATGCCGCGATCCGCCTCGCGCAACGCCGCGCGCGCCGATGACACCAACGACGCAGGTGGGAGCGACGTCCGCAGCAGCAGCGCGAAGCCGCGCTGTTCGCCGGTGAACGGAAGAAAGATGTCGGGATCGGAGGTCGGGTTATTGGGTACGCCGCGGTACTTCATCTCGTTGACGACGCCGACGATCGTCACCCATGGAGCATTCGCGCCGCCAGTGCGAATGCGCTTACCGATCGGGTCCTGTCCGGGCCAGAAGCGCTTCGTGAGGCCTTCGCTCACCACGGCGACCGTCGCGCCATGCATCTCCTGGTCGGTGAAGGTGCGGCCCGCCATGAAGCGGATGCGGAGGGCGTCGAAGAACGCCGGCGTCACGCGATGGATATACGCGCGGGGACGGTTCTGTGCGGTCACCGGCGGCTGGCCCTCCGCCGCGTAGAAGATCGCGTTTCCGCCGGCGAGCGGGGCGTCGGTGCCGAGCGCCACGGCTTCCACCGAGGGCAGGCGTTCGACCTTGGCGAGGACGTCGCGCGCCGTGATGGCGGCGTCCGCGGTCGTGCCCGGAGCGAGTCGCGGGAGGTTCACGCGCATGGCGAGGACGTGCGCGGGATCGTAGCCCGGCCGAATCGCGGAGAGCTGTTGCAGGGTGCGGAGGAGCAGTCCGGCGCCGATCAGCAGGAGCACGGCGAAGGCCACCTCCGCCACGACCAGCGCGTCGCGGAAGCGGCGTCCGCGGCGGCTGTCGAGCGTCCGCGCGGACGCTCGTTGGAACGCGTCGAGCAGCGTCGAGGAGCGGATTTGGACGGCCGGCGCGAGTCCCATCAGGAGTCCGGCGGCGCATGCGATCACGGTGGTGAACGCGGCGGCGCGCCAGTCGATGCCGGGCTGGATGTATCCGGGGAATTTGACCGGGCTCGCCGTCACGAGCAGCCGGACACCCCAGCGCGCGAGGAGCAGGCCCGCGCCGGCTCCGGCGATCGCGAGCAGCATGCTTTCGGTGGCGAGCTGGTGCAACATGCGTCCGCGTCCCGCGCCGAGCGCGATGCGCACCGCGATCTCCCGCTGCCTCGCCTCGGACCGCGCCAGCAGCAGGTTCGCGACGTTCGCGCACGCGATCAGGAGGACGAGCCCGACGGCCGCGAGCAGGGCGGTCAGCGGGGCGCGCATGTCGCCGAAGATCTCGGTGGCGAGCGGGCTGATCTCGACGCCGCGCGCCTCATTGGTGTCGGGGTAGGCGCGCTCGAGGGCCTTCGAAATGGCGTCCAACTCGGCTTGCGCCTTGGCCAGCGGCACGCCCGGCTTCAGGCGAGCGAGCACCGCCGGACCGCGGTCGCCGCGCGACTTCAAATCGTCTGGACCGAGCGCCATCATGAGGGGCGCCCAGAGCTCCGCCGTGTCGTCGACGCCGCGAAAGCCCGGCGGCATCACGCCGATCACGAGGTACTGAAATCCGTTCACTTGTAACCCGCGGCCGATGACTCCCGGATCGCCGCCAAACCGGCGCTTCCACAATCCGTCGCTTAATACAGCGACGGCGTCGCGCTGCGGCACGGCATCCTCCTCCGCACGAAAGACGCGGCCTGCCTGCGGCGCGACGCCGAGAGTCGCGAAGTAATCGTGGTCTACGAACTCGGCGGGGATGCGCTCGGGCTCGTCAAAACCGGTCAGCGTGACGTTGGCGCCGCTGTAGATCGCCATCCTCTCGAAGGACGAGCTCTGCTGTTTCCAGTCGCGATAATCCGGATATGACGTGCCGCGGCGCTCGACCTTCGCACGCCGCACATTGCCCCAGAGCTCCACGAGCCGGTCCGCCTGCGGATAGGGAAGCGGGCGCAGCATCACCGCGTCGACGACGCTGAAGATGGCGGTGTTCGCGCCGATTCCGAGCGCGAGCGTCAGGCCGGCGACGAGCGTGAAAGCAGGGCTGCGGCGCAGCGTGCGCGCGGCGTATCGCAAGTCCTTGCCGAGCATTTCCATCCACCGAATGGTCCACATTTCGCGACAGGTCTCCCTTGTGTAGGTGGCGTTGCCGAAGCTTCGGCGCGCGGTCAGCGGGTCCGACCGTTCGGCGCGCATGGCGAGGTGGAACGCGAGCTCGTCGTCGAGGTCGTGCTCCAGCCGCCGGCGGCGCAAGAGCGCGCGGACGCGCAGCCGCAGAACGCTCCACCACTCCTGGCCCATGGTCCCCCTTTACGCCGTCTGCATCACGCGCGCGATCGCGGCGGAGAGACGCTCCCAATTCGTCGCCTCGGCCGCGAGATGCTTCCGCCCCGTCGCGGTCAGCCGGTAGAATTTCGCGCGCCGCTTGTTCTCCGACACGCCCCATTCCGCCGCCAGCAGGCCGCGGAGTTCGAGCCGGTGGAGCGCGGGATAGAGCGCGCCTTCTTCGACCTTGAGCACGTCGTCGGAGGTCTGCTGGATGAACTCCATGATTCCGTAGCCGTGCATCGCGCCGCGCACGAGCGCCTTCAGGACAAGCATGTCGAGCGTGCCCTGTACGAGGTCGCCGCCGAGGCCGTATCGATCTCCCATAAATCTCTTAGGGGAAGTATGACATGGGTTGTGCCAAATTTTTTAAAGTTTTTTCGTTGGCGGCGCAACGACTTGCGAGGGGGCCTGGCAGGAAGGGGCCCAGCGGCGGGTATGGTGTGCGCGTGACACCACTATCCCGAGCCGACCGCGCCGTCGCGGTAGCCGCCGCCGCTGCCCACGATCTCAACGACGAACTCACCGTCATTCTCAGCTCCGTAACGGACTCGCTCCGCGGGCTCGACCCCGGCCATCCCGTGCGCCCCCTGCTGCTCGAACTGCGCAGTGCGGCGCAACGCTGCGCCTGGACCGCATCGGGACTCCTCAACTTCACGGCGCGGCGGGGGGCGCGTCCCTCGGCCGTAACTTTGGAGCGACTGGTCGCGGAAGAGCGCCGCGCGATACCTTAGAAGGAGTGCGCATCCTCGCCATCGAATCCTCGTGCGACGAGACGGCCGCGGCCGTCGTGGAAGACGGCACGACGGTGCTCTCGTCGGTCGTCGCGTCGCAGATGAAGACGCATGGAAGATACGGCGGCGTGGTGCCCGAGCTCGCGTCGCGCGAGCATCTGCGGGCGATCGTGCCGGTGGTGCGCGAGGCGCTGGAGCGCGCGCAGACCCGCCTTCCCGAACTCTCCGCGATTGCGGCGACGGTCGGACCCGGATTGATGGGATCGCTGCTGGTCGGACTCACGTATGCGAAGTCGCTGAGCTTCGCGACGGGCGTGCCGCTGATCGCGGTGAATCACATCGAGGGGCACATTCACGCCGTGATTCTGGAGGCGGGCGCGGTGGAGTTCCCTGCCCTGGCGCTGGTGGTAAGCGGCGGGCATACGCACCTGTTCGAGGTCCGCGAGAACTTCGAATATCGACTGCTGGGCAAGACGCGCGACGACGCGGCCGGCGAGGCTTTCGACAAGGTCGGGAAACTGCTCGGGTTCGGGTACCCCGGCGGTCCGGTGATCGATCGGCTGGCCGCGTACGGGAATCCGCACGCGGTCAAGTTCACGTTCGCGAAGATGAAGGGCAACGCGCTCGACTTCAGTTTCAGCGGGTTGAAGACGGCGGTTCTGCGCTGGGTCGAGACGCACGATATGGCGGCGGAGATCGAGACGCGGCGGATGCTGTTCCGCGAGAATGCTACGCCGACGACAGAGGAGTGGCTGGCGTTGACGCCGGCTCGGACGCTCGATCTGATCGCGAGTTTTCAGCACGCGGTCGTGCATGAGCTGTTGACGCGGGCGGCTGCGTCGGCAGAGCAGATCGACGCGCGAAGCCTGATCGTCTCGGGCGGCGTGGCGTGCAACTCGGGACTGCGCGCGGCGGCGAAGACGGCGAGGCTCCCTTACCCGGTCTACTTTCCGACGCCTGGTTTGTCGACGGACAATGCCGCGATGATCGCCGCCGCCGCGTTTCCGAAACTACGGCGCGGGGAGTTCTCGGGCCTCGACGTTATCGCACAGGCGAACCTCACGCTGGCGTGACTTCGCGCTCGCCGACGATCCACCAGTAGGCTGGTAGCGCCAAGAGCAGCATCACAACCGCGACGACGAAGCCCGGATAGTAGGAGCCAGTCCGCTCGATCAGGATTCCCGTGACGATCGGGGCGACAACTCCCGGCACGTTGCCGGCGAAGTTCACGAAGCCCATCCAGGTCCCGACCGCTCCTTCTGGCGCGACGCTTGCAAGGAGAGCGTAGATGTTGCCGGTCGCGAGACCGACCAGCGACGCGGCGCCGAGCGCCATCACCGCGATCGTATCGTCGGCGATGTGGCCGGCCGCGAGGAGCATGAAGCTGGTCAGGAACGCGACGGTGATGATGGCCTTCCGCGCGGTCCGCTCCCGATAGCCCATGGCGACGAGACGGTCCGCAATCCACCCTCCGACCGGCTCGCTGATGCTGTAGACGAGAAACGGCACGACCGTGAAGGCCGCCGCGCGCTGCAGCGGAATGTGGCGCGACTCGACGAGATAGTCGGGGAGCCACGTGACGAGCAGATACCAGTAGTAGCCGTAGCCGATGTGGCCGAGACACATGCCGAGGAGATTGCGATCGAATGTCGCTAAGGTGTCGCGGAGGCCGGGTTGCTTGCGTTCGACCGCGAGGTTCTTCGGGTACACGATGAGCCACGGGATCAGCCAGACGAGGCTGCCGAAGCCGAGCACGAAGAACGCGCGGTGCCAGCCGAACGCGTGGACCAGCGCGGCGATGATCGGAGCGCCGATGGCGAGGCCGGCGCGCGTCCCGCAGTTCATGAGTCCGGACGCGAGGCCGCGGTGTTTGGGGTCGAAGACGAGGCTGACGATCTTCATGCCGCCGGGCAGGTAGATCGATTCGCCGATGCCGAGAATGACGCGCATCGCGAGCAGCGCGCCGAGAGTCGAGACGAAGCCCGTGAAGCCGCAGGCGAGCGACCACAGCGCGAAGGCGCCGGAGTAGAGCCAGCGGAGATTGCCGCGATCCGCCGCCCAGCCGACGGGCACCTGCATCAGCGCGTACGACCAGAAGAACGCCGAGAGGAGGACGCCCTTCGCCGTAGGCCCGAGGTGCAGATCGGCGCCGATGATGGGCAGCGCGATCGAGACGATGGCGCGGTCGAAGTAGTTGATGAACCCGGCGGCGAAGAGGAGTCCGGCGATGGTCCAGGCGCGCGCTGGGGAGACGGGAGAGTTCATGCGGCCTCGTCGGCGGCGAGCGCCCATTCGTTGGCGCGGAGAATTTCGCGCCAGGAGAGCGCGGGCGGACGGCCCGCGTAGGTGGCGGCGAGAAAGTCGGCGAAGACGGAGCCGCGCGGGGGCAGGCGGTCGAGCGTGCGCGTGCCGCTTTCGGTGAGGACGGTGACGCCGCTGTCCTCGCGATATTCGACGATGCCGCGCGTGCCGGCGAGCCGCAAGCGGTCGTCGCCGTGCGTCTTGGCGGACGCCGGTCGGAAGTAGTCCATGCGCAATGTCGCCGTGCCGCCGTTGTCGAGCCGGAAGATGGTGGCGGTCGCGTTCTGCATATCGCCGAGCTCCGGGTGAGCGACGTGGCCCTGAAATGACGCGGTCTTGGTGAAGCTCCGCCCGCTGGTGAAGGTCATGAGGTCGATCATGTGGATGCCGATCCACAGGATCGTGCTGCCGTACGTGCGCGCGTGTTTCTGCCAGTCGGGCCGGACGTCGAGCTGATAACTTTTCTGCGCGTCGATCTGGGCGACCTCGCCGATCTCGCCGGAGTCGACGAGCTGCTTCATCGCGAGGTACGGGGGATCGAAGCGCATCGGCAGCAGCATGCCGGCATGGACGCGGTTCTTCTCCACGGCAGCGACGACGGCCTGAAATTGCGCGCGCGAAATCGCGAAGGGCTTCTCGGCGATGAGGTCGAGCTTGCGGGTGGCGCAGGCGACGATCGCGGCCGCGCGTCCTCCGTTGTGATTGCAGATCGCGACGCAATCGAGTCGCTCGCGCGCCAGCATCTCGGGGTAATCGCGATAGCGTTGGGCGCGCGCGACGAATCGATTCTTCAGAGCGGACTCGGTGGCGCGCGCGTCCGACTCGGCGTCGGCGACGGCCACGAGTTCCACGTCGGGAAGGTCGGGCAGGCGGTCGAGAATCTCGGAGACGTGGCCGTCGTAGCCGATGATGCCGAGCCGCACTTTGCGCGAAAGCTGCGCGGCAGGCAGCGCCGACGCGACCGACAATAGCAGGGCGCGCCGCGACCAGATCGTGTGCATGATTGGTCCCATTATGCGACGGCGGCGGCGTTACGATGGTGGTCGCGTGTTTGCGATCGCCGTATTGCTATTGGTCGCGCAGGTCGCGGCTCCGCCGTCCGATTCACTGCTGGCGCCGTGGGGCGGGCCGTCCCAATTTCCGCCGCTTTATCGCACGTCCCTCGACGCGTTCGTGACGGCGGAAGGTGCATACCGCGGCGGCGACTACCGGCGCGCGTCGGAGATTCTGAACGCGTTCTGGGCGTCGCATCCGCCGGGCACTCCGGAGTGGGAGCGCGCCATCCGCCACGCGCAAACGCTCGCCACGACAAAGGGCGTGAATTTCGGCGCGCCGGCGTTTTATTACGCGCTGCGGATGCTGACGGAGTGCGTGGAGTGGCGGCTGCACGGCGATCCGAAAGTCGCGCCGCACGCGGTCCACTGGACGGTCGTGCTGGCCGGGAGGTCGAACGACGGTGACCTGCATCACCGGCTCGCGCCGGGAATTGCAGACCACGTCGGCGAATCGACGTACCTGTTCACCGAGTACATCCGCGCGATTACGGACGGCCGGCTGAAGGTCGACGTGAGAGTGCTTCCACTGCCCGAGCTCGACGTGCCGGTCGAGCGGTTGACGCGGTCGGTGCAGGCGGGCGGGACGTCGTACGAGGTCGCGTTCGCCGACATCGTGCCCGCCGCGATGCCGCGGATCTGGAAGGCCGTTCCCGAGGAGGTGCGCGCGGCGACGGACTGGTGGTGGGTGCTCTACCCGTCGCACGTTCCACTCGGTGCGACGACGAACTACATCACGGGCGGGATGGGCGTGGGACCGGACGGCGTCTCGCCCGCATTCGTGATCGACGACCTATGGCTGGTGCGCATTCCGCCGACGCTGGGGTCGGGGCTATATACGTCGGAGGAACGACGCGCGTACCTGCCGCAGTGGCTGCAGCACGAGTTCTTCCACCATCTCTACCGGTCGTATCCCGGATTCGGACTGGAGGCGTCGGGGCACCAAAGGTTCGACCGCAAGCGGTGGCCCGAGGATTTCGACGGAGCGCTCGAGGCGGATTATTTCGCCGAGTCGGTGCACAAGCGATTGCGGGACGCACGGCCGCCGCTGGATGTGGCGCTGCGGTATGCACACTAGCGCGGCGGCAGCGGAATATCCAGGCTGCCGAACTCGCCGCTGGCGGTATCGCGGACGATGACTCGGACGCGGGCGGCTGTGGGCATAGGCTTCCAAGTGCGGCCGTAGGGAATTCCGGACTGCTGGACCGATTGCCACTTGGCGTCATCGAGGGCGAGGTCGGTGGACTCTTTGCGAAAGGCTGCCTTGCCGTCGACCGTGAGTTCGGCGACGCAGAGCTCGAGGCGGGCGCGCATGGCGCCGCGGTCCTTATAGAAGGAGATGCCGGTGGGCTCGATCTGCACTTGGAGCGTGAGGCCCGCGGCGCCGGCGTCGACGGTGTGGGCGTTGAGGCGGATCGCGCCCGAGCCGAGCGGGCTCGAGATCGCGGTGCGCCATTCCTGGTCGGTCCACACGGCCGGCTGGGCGCGCGGCGCGTCGGACGCGTAGCCCTCGCGATACAGGAGCTCGACGCCGGGGCGATTGGATTTCAGTTTCAGGGGATGCCACTTGCCGTCGGGCTCGGACGCCGTGTAGAACGCGAGGGAGTAGCTGCCGAGCAGGTCCTCGGACGATTGGCGCAGACCTGACGCCATGTCGTTCGTCGTGCGGAAGACACGGCCGCCAGTGACACCGGCCATCGCGAACATGGCTGGCGCGGTGTCGGCGCTGATGTTCTCGTTCTCGATCTGGCGGCCGAAGGTGCGTCCGCGCATGCTGGTCGGGATCATGGGTTCGGCGCCGGGAGTCGTGTACATGTTGGCGGCGAGTCCGCGCGCGTCGACGATGTAGAGCGTCGCGCCGCGCTGCGCGACGCGGCGGGAGATGCCGACGATGTCGGCTTCGAGATGGTTGACGCTGCCGCCGGGGCCCATGCCGGTTCCGGTGACGGTGAGCGAGCTGATGCCGCTGCCGACCCAGACGATGTTCTTGCGTCCGGGGACTGCTTCGAGGTGGCGCGAGAGGGCGTCGAGGCCGGCGAGCGTGAGGTACGCGCGATTGGCGCGCACCTTGGCATTGGCCTCCATGTCCGACGCGATCATGCGCGAGAGGAACTGCACGAGTTCGGGGGGAGGCGGATTGTGGTCGTCGAACCCCATCATCTGGAGGTACAGGACGGTGTCGTTAACAGTCTCATTGACATCGAGTATGCCGCCGGTCGGGAGCTCGGCGGTCGCAGTCGCGAGACGCTTGCGGAGGGCCTCGGAATCTTCGGTGAAATCCTGGAGGACCGAGATTTGGGCGCCGAGGAGGAAGATGCCGATGCGCGTCTGCGGCGGGATGGTCGCGAGATATTTACGGACCTCGGCGCGGACGCGGGCGAAGTCGGCGGGATCGGTGTTGAGCGTGTCGAGGACAAGGGCGGTGATGTTGCGCGGCGGGCCGGGGAGGTACTCGCCGCGGTTCGAGTAGGTGTTCGGCGGAAGCGGCTGGACGTGCTCCGCGGTGGGGGCGCCGTCGAAGTGGAAGAAGGCGATGGAACGCGGTTTGCCGGAGTCGAGGACGGTGAGGTCGGAGGCCTTGAGGTCGGTGACGGGATGGCGATTGCGGTCGAGGGCGACGACGGAGATTTGGACGAGGCGCGACTCGGCGCGGAAGGATGGGGCCGGCTGTTGGGCCGCCGCGGTGGCGACGGCCCAGAGGATGAGGGGGAACTTCATTCGCGGACTAGTATAGAGCAGTTAGAGGAGGCGGAAGACAACCTCCGTGGTGATGCGCATCGGGATCGCTTTGCCGTCCTTAAACGCGGGCTTGAACTTCCACTGCTTGACGGCTTCGATGGCTTTCTCGTCCAGGCCGAGACCGAGGGAACGCGTGATTTTGATGTCGGTCGGTTGGGCGACGTGGGAGTTGTCGTCCATGGGCGTCACTTCGAGGTCGAGAAGGACCGTGCCCTGATACTTGGCCTTGCGCGCCGCCTCCGAATACTCGGGCTCCTTCTTAAAGAGCAGGGCCGGGGGGCTCACGCCGGGGTCGAGCTTGCGGACGGGCGCCGTCGAAGAAGACACTGCGGCCTCCGGGCGCTTCGGTCCGAAGTAACCGACGCGGTAATCGATGACCGCGGTGCTCGCCGTCTTCACGGCAATCTTGATCTTCCGGAATGCGCCGTCCGCCCTCTGGTTGCGCGGATAGTAGCCCAGCAGGTAATAGCTCAGGCCGTCGGCTTGGTGGAACTGGAAGACACTGATGGTTTGCGGCACGTCGTCTTCGGTGAGCGTGAAGTCGCTGGCGGTGAGTCCTTCGATCGTCGCGCCGCCGGGGTATTTGACGGTGGCGTCTACTATGACCATCGAGGACTCCGACCGAAACGTCGGACGCGCGGGATTGGTTTCCTGCGGCGCGGCGACGACGCGCAGCGGCGACACTGCTGCGACGACGAAGGCCACTGCGATCGCCGCCGCCGTGACGAGGCGCGTGCCGACGCGTCCACGGCGCCGGCTTGCATCGAGGACAGCGTTGACTCGGGCTGCGAGGTCGGTGCGGCTCGCCATCGCGAGCAAGGGCTGCCTGGCTCCGGCGGAGAGACGTTGCGCGACGGCGACGAGCTGGTCGGCATACGCGGTCGCCTCCGATTGCGCGAGCACGGCGTCGTCGCAGGCGCGCTCGGCGTCGAGCTCGAGTTGCCGCCACGACATCCAGGCGAGCGGGTGGAACCAGTAAAGGGCGCAGATGGCGCGGGCCGCGCAATGCGTGACCCAGTCGCGTCGCCGTACGTGTTCGAGCTCATGCACGATGGCGCGTTCGACATCCTCCCGCGGCCACTCCGGGGCGTCGGCGGGTAGGACGATGGCGGGGCGGCGCGCGCCGCAAGTCATCGGTCCGGGCAGCGCCTCGTGCAGCAGGAGATCGACGTAACGTTCGATGCCTGCTTCGCGGGCGAGACGGTCGACCATCGGCTGCCCGGCGATCCATGGGACGGCGGTGCGGCGTAGCTTCGCGATCTGCCAGAGTCCGGCCGCGACAGGGATCAGGAAGAGCGCGGCGACCGCGGCCCAGGCGGCGAGCAGCAGGTCGGCGGTCGAGTACCGCGGGGTGGGCGCAACGGGCGCTTTGCCGGCGGGGTAGATCACGATCGGGGCCCGCGACGTCGCGATGGGCGACGCGGTGGGCGCGGGGCTCACCGCGATGCGGAGCGGCGGCGCGAAGAGAGAGACGAGAGGCAGCGCGGTGATCGCGGCGAAGGCTCCGGCGAGGATCGCGTGACGCGCGGCGGCGCGACCGGTGCGCGCCAGCGCCGCCGCTGTGAGTCCCAGCGCCAGGGCGAAGGTTGCTTTGACGACGATGGCGAGCGCGGTCGACGCGCTCACCACTAGGAGAATTTCGTTGATTGCGGGTTTCATTTCTGCTTCCTTTCCTGCCGGACGCGGTCGATCTCGCTGCGCAGGGCGTCGAGCTCCTCGTCGGTCCATTGCGCTTCGCTGACAAGCGCGGTCATCATCTGGCGCAGCGAGCCGCCGAAGAAGGTCCGCAAGTACTGCCGGAGCGCGTTGCGCTTCGCCACCGCCGGCGAGGTGGTCGCGGAGTAGAGATAGCGGAGGCCTTCCTGCTGGTGCTTCAGATGTCCCTTTTTTTCGAGCCGCGCGAGCATCACGCGGACGGAGGAATCTCCAGGGGGGTTGGCGAGGCGCGCGCGGATGTCCTCCGCGGAGGCGCGATTGCCGAGGGCGAAGATCGCGTCCATGATCTCGCGCTCGCGGCGTGTTAACGGATCTGGTTCGGTTTTTGCCATGTCAGGTGCGACACCTGTCACATAGTAGGCGCGACAGGTGTCGCATGTCAAGCGGGAATTTGGCGGGAGGCGCTCCTAAACGCCCGTAGCGGGTAAACGCCGACGCGGGGTTCGCGGAGGAAACGCGGAGAAAACCTACTTGGGCTCTGCGCAGCCGGCGGTGCCATACGCTGCGATACGGGCGGGATCGGTGAAGATGCCGGGGGCTCCGGCGTCGCGCGCGGAGGTCGGGTAGCGATCGGGATTGGGGACTGGCTCGGTGTTGGCGGCGGCGTCGGCCGCGGCGGCGAGGGAGCGCGCCTGCTGCGCCTGTACTCGCGCGGCTCCGCTGGCCTTCGCCTGGTCGGCGGTGCGACGGGCGCTCCATTGGTCGAAGGCGTCAGTGGCGTTCTTGGGGAGCTTGGACGCGGCGGCGCCCGCGATCGGTGAGAGGACGTGTTCCGCGCCGACGGTGACGCTGCCGATGGAGGCCGAACCGCGGAATACCGTCAGCGATGGCGGTTCGACGTCCAAACGGTATGTGCCGGCCTTGAGAACGCTCACGCGGGCGTCCGCGACGGAGATCGCGAGTCCGGCGCCGCGGGGCAGCTCGCCGATATCGACGATGGCGGAGCCCGAGAGCAGCTCGACGCGCGTCGCGGCGACGGCGTTCGCAAGCAGGCGGAAGGAGCTGTTCTCCGCGATTCGGAGCGCGGCGCACGGCGCGAGCAGGACCTCGGCGCGCCCCGCCTCGGTGCGTAGGACGCCGCCTTCGGGGACCTCGGGGAAGCGCGCGGCCTCCGTCCAAACGGCGCGGCCATCGACCGATACCGTGCCCTCGGTGTATGCGATGAGTCCGGCCCGTGCCGGGGCGACGGGCTGCGCCGCGAGCGGAGCGGCGAGCGCGAGCGCGGCAAGCCATCGCATCGAAAGCATCGCGCCTATAATACATCCGTGACTCGCACGTTGCTCTTCCTCACCGCTGCCAGCGCTCTGGCGCAAACCCGCTTCGCTCCGGGTGTGAAACCGTTCGTCGCGATCGACGATGCGGTGGTCGCGCTGGCCCACGTGCGCGTGATCGACGGCACGGGCGCCGCGCCGCTCGAAGACCAGACGGTGGTGATCGATCATGGCAAGATCGCGAGGGTGGGACGGACGGCCCCGCCGGCCGGGAGCCGCGTGGTTGAGTCCGCGGGGTACACGGTGATCCCGGGACTCGTAGGGATGCACGAACATCTCTTCTATCCCTCGGGCGGCGGCATTCCGATTTACAACGAGCAGGCGTTCAGCTTTCCGCGGCTGTACCTGGCGAGCGGCGTGACGACGGCGCGGACCGCGGGCAGTCTCGAGCCGTACACCGATCTCAACATCAAGCGCGAGATCGACGCGGGGCGTATGCCCGGGCCGACCATGTGGATCACCGGCCCGTATCTGGAAGGCGCGGGGTCGTTCGCGACGCAGATGCACGAGCTCACGGGACCGGACGATGCGACGCGCACGGTCGACTATTGGGCGTCGGAGGGCGCGACGTCGTTCAAGGCGTACATGAACATCACGCGCGCGGAGTTGAAGGCGGCGGTGGAGGCAGCGCACCATCGGGGGATCAAGGTGACGGGGCATCTGTGCTCGATCGGATTTCGCGAGGCGGCGGCGATCGGGATCGACAATCTCGAGCACGGGCTGCTGGTCGACACGGAGTTTCATCCGGGGAAGCAGCCGGACGCGTGCCCGCCGCAGGTCGCGACACGGAATGAGATCGCGAGGCTGGACATCGCGAGCGCGCCGGTGCGGGAGATGATTGCCGATCTGGTCGCGCATCACGTCGCGATCACGTCGACGCTGGCGGTGTTCGAAGCGTTCGACGGCGGGCGGCCTCCGCTGGAGCAGCGGTTCTTGGATGCGCTGACGCCGGAGGGCGCGAACTCGTATCTGGGATCGCGGGCGCGGTCGGCGGCGGGGTCGTTCGTGCCGATGCTGAAGAAGGAGCTCGAATTCGAGCGAGCGTTCGTGGCGGCGGGCGGACTGCTGATGTCGGGCGCGGACCCTACGGGCAACGGCGGGGCGTTGGCGGGCTTCGCGGATCAGCGGAATATCGAGCTGTTGGTGGAGGGCGGATTCACACCGGTCGAGGCGATCCGGATCTCGACGTCGAACGGCGCGAAGTTTCTGGGGGAGGACGGACGCATCGGGACCATCGCGCCGGGGAAGGTGGCGGACTTAGTCGTGATCGACGGTAATCCCGGCGCCCGGATCGCGGACATACGGAAGGTCAAGTACGTGTTTAAGGCGGGCGTCGGGTACGATCCCGGAAAGCTGCTGGAGTCGGTGAAGGGCGCGGTGCCGCTGCATTAGGCCACGAATGCACACGAATGGACACGAATGAACGCGGGTGTTATTCGCGTGCATTCGTGTTTATTCGTGGCCCACTGGGAGTTAGGTGCGGCTACACTGAGGATGCATGACAGTCCGGCTTTCAAGGACGGGAACCATCACTCTGCCGAAGACCGTTCTTGAGTCACGCGGGTGGTCCGCAGGGACCGAACTGGTCTTTGAAGAGACGCGGAACGGCGTTCTGATCAGGCCGGCGAATCGATTCCCACGGACTACACTTGCTGACCTCGACGCGCTGCCGCAATACACTGGAGAGGCCAAAACCATCGAGATGGATGAGGGGATTGCCAGCGAGATAAGGCGCCGTCACAAACGCTGCCTGTGAGGTCGGCCGGAATAGCGACAACCGCTCCTTTACAGTCGCGGCTCTGTTAGGATTTTTTGACTGCTTTCCCGGGCGCGACGCCTTCCACCAGCGCTCCTTTGCGGACCACTACCACTCCATTGACCACAACCCAGTCGATTCCTTCGGAGTATTGGGCGGGATTTTCGAACGTCGCTCGGTCCGTTACTTTAGCGGGGTCGAAGATGGTGATGTCTGCGTCGGCGCCGGGCGAGAGGCGGCCTTTGTTCTTCATTCCGATGCGGTCGGCGGGCATTACGGTCATGCGGCGGAGGGCGTCTACCAGCGAGAGCGTCTTCTGCTCTCGGACGTAGCGGCCAAGCACTCTGGCGTAGGTTCCGGCGGCTCGGGGGTGGCCTTTTCCGTTTTCCAGAATGCCGTCGCTCGCCACCATCACCATCGGATTGCCAAGCGCGAGTTTGACGATTTCTTCGGGGATCGAGTGGATGGCGACCATGCCTCCGGTCTTGCGATAGCGGGCGAAGGAGTCGGGGGTAAGCCGCTCTCCGGTGGCGGCCCATTGCAGGTCTCCGAACGAGATGCCGCCCTGCCGGCCTTGCCAGCCTTCGGCGAAGATGGCGGAGCCGAGGTCGGTCATGCCGGCGGTGTAGGGGTAGGCCTCGGTGGTGATCTCGAGACCGCGCTCCCGCGCGCCGGCGATCAGGGCGAGACAGAGGGGCGTCTCGCGCAGTCCCATGCTCGTGATGTGGACGACGTGGACGGAAGCTCCGGCGCCGGCCGCGTCCGCGATGACTTCCTGTAGCGCGTCGACGACGCCGGGCTCGATGGGGCCGCCGTTGCGCATGTGAATGAAGATCGTCGCCTTGCGTTGGGCGGAGAGGCGGAAGACCTGGTAAACCTCGTCGCGGGTGGCGAGCGGCTCGTAGGCTATGCCCATACCGATGCCGAGCGCGCCCTCGTCGAGGCCTTTGGCGATGAGGGCGCGGATCTGGCGGCGCTCGTCGTCGGTGGTCGGGCGTTCGACGGCCTTGTCGCGGGGGAGCAAGCCGCCGGTGTCGTGCATCACCGCCATGCGCGCGGGCAGCTCTCCCGACGTGGCGCCGAAATTGATGAGCGCTTTTCCTTCACGCGCGCGATACCACGGCGCGACGGGCGAGACGCCGACCTCCATCTCGAGCGCGGTGGTGACTCCATCACGGGCTTTGAAGCGATAGTTCTCGGGCGTCTGGCCGTGGGAGTGTAGGTCGATGAAGCCGGGCGCGACGACGAGTCCGCGAGCATCGATCGTCTCGCGGCCGCGCAGGGCAGTGGTGGAGACGGCGGCGATCTTGCCGGCGCGGACGCCGACCCAGCGGGCGGCGTCGAGCCCCGCCGCGGGGTCGATCACGCGGCCGTTGGCGATAACGAGGTCGAAATCCTGCGCCGACACGGTGGCGGCGAACAACAGCAGGCAGGCGAGCTTCATGCGATGAGTTTCTCCAAGTCGTCGACGGCGCGCAGCAGTTCGACGGCCATCGCGCCCGTACCGGCGGCGACGAACGCCTCGCCGGCGGAGCGGTAGGCCCACACCTGGTCGGCGCCGTTGCGGGTTTGAAAACGGGTCCAGATCTTTTCGCCCATCACGAGATAGTCCTTGAGCAGGGTGCGGACGTTGTGCAGGCTGTCGGCGCACGAGATGCGGCGGACGGACGCGCCCGCCGCGCCAATCTGCCGGAAGTAGCCGCGCTTGTGCGCGCGCCAGCGGTCGCGCTTGTCGGAGATGCCGGCTTCTTCGGGCGCGGGGCGTTCGGTGAGACCGCGAACCAACTCGATGACAGCGGGGCCGAAGAGCCGCTCGATTTCGGAGTCGAGCGCCCCTTCCCCGCCCTCGTAATGGCGGGACTGGTCTTCGAGACTGTCATGGAGGAGCGCGGCGATGGCCTCGTCCTCCGTGCCGCCGTCCTCGATGACGAGAGCGCAGACGCTCAGCAGGTGGGCCACGTAGGGAACTCCGGAGGTTTTGCGCGTCTGCCGCTGGTGCAGGTCGTGGGCGAAGGAGAGCGCGCGGGAGAATCGATCCGAGTACATTCTCTTTTACGATACGCTCAACTCATGCGACTCGCTTTCATCGGACTCGGCCGAATGGGCGCCGGGATGGCTCGCAATCTGATCGCGGCCGGGCACGAGCTGACACTCTACAATCGTTCGCGGGAAAAGGCGGAGGGGCTCGGCGCGCCGGTGGCGGCGTCGGCGGCGGAGGCGTGCCGCGGCGCGGAGGCGGCGATCACGATGCTGTCGGACGACCGCGCCGAGGAGGAGACGATGGGGGACGCGCTGCCGCCGGGCGTGGTCCACATCGCGTGCAGCACGATCAGCACGGCGTGCGCGCGCCGGCTCGCCGAGCGGCATGAAGGCAGGTACGTGAGCGCGCCCGTATTCGGACGTCCCGAAGCCGCGGAGAAAAAGCAATTGCTGGTGTGTCCGGCTGGACCGGCGGAATTGGTCGAGCGGTTCCGCCCGGTGTTCGACGCCATGGGCCGCGCCACGTTCGTGGTCGGGCCGGAGGCGTGGCAGGCGAACGCGCTCAAGCTGTGCGGCAATTTCATGATCGCGAGCATGATCGAGTCGTTCGGCGAAGCGTATGGGACGCTGCGGCGTGCGTCGGTGGACCCCCACCTGTTCCTCGAGGTGATGAACGCGCTATTCGCGTCGCCGGTGTATGCGAATTACGGGCGGATCGTCGCGGACGAGAAGTTCGAGCCGGCGGGGTTCGCGCTGAAGCTCGGGTTGAAGGATATGCGGCTGGTGCTGGAGACGGCGTTCGAGTGCGCGTCGCCGATGCCGATCGCGAGCGTGCTGCGCGATCGGCTGCTGGACGCGGCGGGCCACGGACAGTCCGAGAAGGACTGGTCGAGCGTGGCCAACTGGGGACGGGTGTAGATCAGGCCGCGGCGGAGTTCGATTTCGTGCTCGGGCGCACGAGCTTGGCGACGATGACGCCGCCGACCAGGAAGCCGACGAGGTCGATGGCGAATTGCGCAGCGATGTACTTCTTTGGAAAGCCATACCAGTTCCACATCGGCAGGCCGCTCCGGAGCGAGGAGAAGAGCGAGAGCAGCACGACGATGAGCAACTGCGAGCCGAAGCTCGCGCCGGGTCCAAGCTGCGCGACGATGTACGCGGCGAGAAGCATGGCAACGATGTCGAAGACCAGTTGCATGCCGAACTGGGCGGGATTCATTTCCAGGGACGCATGACGGTTGATGAGGAGCAGCCCCGTCGGCGATCCCTCCTGGGGGTTGCCGCCCAATTCCTTGGGAGTCGGGTAGAAGAACAAGCCCGATTCCTGGAAATTGGCTTTGAGGGTGGTGAGCATGGCGGCTTCGTTCGGAAGCGTCTTGAAGCCGGCCTGGCCGAGAGGGGTAGCCATATGGGCGATGGCTTCCCAGGCGAAGAGAGCGAGACCGGCTACTACTCCGGCCAGCAGGATGCGCGTGTTCATGGCGGACTAGAGTAACAGAGTCCGGCGCCCGCGGGAAGGGGCGCTTTTCGGCTCTCTGCTTGTCCCCTTTTGTCGAACGTTTCCGCTAGTGAGGTAGAGGTAACGATGCGGAACTGGATTCGAGCCATTCTCTGTCTGGCGGCGGCATTGCCGTGCTTCGCCCTATGCGCGGATCGAACGGATTATTTCCTGGACGTGGTCCTCGCGGATGCTTCCGGCGCTCCCTTGCCGGTGGAGACGGGCGTGAGGATCGGTCTGATGGCGTTTCCCCAGACCCAGAGCCGGCCCGAGATTCGAGACCACGGGAAAGCGTCCCGTATTGCCAACGGCGTGTATCGCATCTGCATTCCGAAAGGGGAAGGGGTCGCCCTCAAGGCAACGTGGGTGATTACGATTTCCGCGGACCGGTTTCGCGATGGCTCGATCGGCCCGACAGCCATCGACGCCGACGGCGAGCGACTGATGCAGGCCAGCAAGCGGCCGATCGCGATGACGCTGATCCGGGATCCCAAACAGTGGGACGCTCGCTTCCGCTGCTCCGCCGACTTCGGAGACAACGCGTATTTCTCGCGTCTGGAAAGCACGTTTGCCGGCGACGTTTATCTGGCGCAGCACGGCTTCTGGAAGAAGCCGTTCGTGAATCTGGGTTCGCTCGCCGGCTCTTCGTTCAGCGACGTCAAGCCTAAGGACGATGTGAAGCTCGATCGCGATGCGATCAACCGGGCGCGCGCCGCGCTCCTGAACATCTATCACGCGCTCACGACGAACGCTTCTTGCGGCGGGGGCCCGGCGGCCGACCGGGACTGGTTCTCCTTCGTGAAGGAGATCCATGTCATCGACGGCGAACGATTCATTGGTAAAGCGAAAACGAAAGAAGAAGCCGGAGGCGAGGATGTTTTCGAGCTCGTGCAAAGACAGGGAGAGCAGTTTCAGGGTTTCGCCTGCAACACCAGCGTCGCAGCGCCACCGCTCCTCCACAGGTTCCAGGATCCGCGCAGCGCCCACTGGGGGAATGCTCGGGCCCGTTGGGAGAGCGCGAGCGTGAAAACGCCGCTCTGCCAGGGCAATGTCGAGGTGACCGTTGCCCGGTTCGAAGGGGAAACGCTCCTCGATTTCGACATTGACGAGCACTTCGCCGTGCTCTTGCATCTCGCCGACGTAGGCAAACACCTCGCCACCCGTGGAACCGACGCTTACGAAATGGCCGAGATGCTGGCGCTCCGCGACCGGAACCTCGGGCGGCTGTTCGACCCCGGATTCTCACTGACGCCGCGCCCGGCGCCGGCGGTGGCCGCGTGCCCGTCCGACCGTCCAGCGCTACGCACGCCGGTCGGCGCGGCTCCGGTCCATTAACTCAATTCCAGAAGGAGTACACGCCATGAGACTACACACGCTCTTGCTCACAACGGTCCTTGCCGGATTGCCCATCGCGGCGCAAGCCCGGCAGGTGACCGGTACGGTTTCGGATGTCCTGACCGGTAATCCGGTCGCGACCGCGCAGGTCGTTTTTTTTGGGCAAAGCGCGGCGCGGCCCGTCCTAACCACCAACACGAATTCGACCGGCCAATACACGTTGTCGGCGCCGGACGGCCTTTACTATGTCGTGGTGACCAAGGCCGATGGCGACAACAGCCGCGAGGCTCGCCTCTACGTCTCGATTAGCGCCGACCGAGAAGTCAATGTGCGCGTCGGCGCGCGCAAAGGCCCTGGGGGCGAATTCGCCCGGATCATTTACGGTCTCGATCAGGCGGCCGCGAGCTCCGGCAACGCCACGTTCAAGTACTTTTTCGATCTGACGCTGAGCTCCCCGCTTCCGTTTGAACAGACGCCCGATCCCGATTTCGGTCCGCGCTTTCGAGCGTTTGGCGGCATCCGCATCGCAAGCGTCCCGCAGCAGGTGACGCAAAAGCTCTCTCAGTTCGATCTGCCGGGCAACGTCTCTAACCTGCAGGTGAACGAGTTGGCGCAATCGATGGAATTCCGCGGCGGACTGTCGGGACGGATCCTAGGTTCCCGTTCGTTGAAGTTCAGCTTCGACAATGAGACCATGCAGAAATTCGCGCTGCACGGGTTGATCGGCCTGGGCGCTTCAACGCCCTTGAACCCGCGCGATACGTTGGATATCTTCAAAGTAAGTTCCGACGCCGTGCTCCGCTATCCCGAAGCGAAAGGCAAGGACTTCATCGGCTTTACCTCTCCGGATCGGGACCGCTTCTACCGCCAGGCATTCGCCGGTCTGCAGCTTAAAACGTACTACTTCGACAAGACGAACGAGAACGCGTTAGACCGCTTCCCGGCGACGTTCGACCTGACGTATGGCTTCGACGAGGCGGTCACAGGCGGCCGTATTCATGGCGGCGTGTTCCGCGCCGAAGGCTTTTATCCGCTGCCGACGAAGTGGGGAAGCCAGTTCTACTTCTTCTTCACGGCTTTGATGAAGCCGACCCGTGCCCGCGATCGCGATCCCCTGCTTCTGGAGCCCGCCACCGGAAAGGGCTTGCCGGATTTGATCTCGAATGGGGTCCGCGTCACGCTGCCGCAGATCGACCGCGATTATTACCGGATCGGCATTGGGATGGATATCATTCGCCTGATCCAGAACATTCAGAACGCAGCTACCAAGAACCCCCATCCGGAATCGAAATAACCGCTCCGTCAGCGGATTAGCGCGCGGAGAAGCGGTAGACCGTTACCGTGTGATACGTCTCGCCGGGCTTCAGCTCGGTCGTCGGGAAGGACGGCTTGTTCGGCGAATCCGGGTAGTGCTGGGTCTCCATGCAGAACGCGGCGCGGTGGCCGTAGACCTTGCCGCCCTTGCCGTGGATCGTGCCGTCGAGGAAGTTGCCGGTGTAGAACTGGAGGCCGGGCTGGTCGGTGGAGACTTCCATGACGCGGCCGGTCTTGGGGTCGTAGACCTCAGCGGCCTTCTTCATACCGTCGCCGTTGAGGACCCAGTTGTGATCGTAGCCTTTGCCGAAGACGAGCTGTTCGTCCTTCTGCTCGATCCGGGCGCCGATCGCGGTGGCCTTCGTGAAGTCGAAGGGCGTGCCGGCGACGGGCTTCAACTCGCCGGTCGGGATGAGGCCCTTGTCGACGGGCGTGAAGCGGTCGGCCGCGATCATCACCTGGTGGTCGAGAATATCGCCTTCGCCCTGTCCCGCCAGATTGAAGTAGGAGTGGTTGGTCAGGTTGAGGACAGTGGGCTTGTCGGTGGTCGCGGTGTACTCGATGCGGAGCTCGTTATCGGGTGTGACGGTGTAGAGCACCTTCGAGGTCAGCGTGCCGGGGAAGCCCTCTTCGCCATCCTTGCTGACATAGGTGAACTCGAGACCGCTGCCGGTGTCGCGCGCGGTCCAGACGTGCTTGTCGAAGCCCTGGACGCCGCCGTGGAGGGTGTTGTCGCCGTCGTTCTTAGGCGTGTGGTAGGTCTGGCCTTCGAGCGTGAACTGGGCGTGTCCGATGCGATTGCCGTAGCGGCCGATCGCAGCGCCGAAGTACGGGACGCCTTTGACGTAGCCGTCGACCGAGTCCATACCCTGGACCACGTCGGCATACTTGCCGGCCTTGTCGGGCGCGGTGAGGGAGACGACCGTCGCGCCGTAGGTCATGATCCGGGCTTCCATTCCCTTGCCGTTCGACAGGGTGTAAATGTCGATGGCGGTTCCATCCGGCAGCTTTCCGAAGGGCTGGGGCATCAGTTGCGATTTTCCTTTCTCGGGTGTGGGGGCGGGCTGCTGCGAGCAACCGGCAAGGGTGAGGGCAAGGGCGCCCGCGAGGACGCCGGCCATCCAGCGGAGAGAAGTCATATGCATGGATTGTAAGCGACTACAATCGCCGGCGTCGATGCCATTCTCCGCCGCCGAGTCCGCCGGCGTCGATGACGACCGCGACGATCAGGATCACCAGGTTGACTCCCTCGAGGGGCATTTTGTGGGTGGCCATCCAGGCGTAGACGATGGTGGTGATCGGCAGGAAGAAGAAGCCGAGCAGCGGAATGAGGAGGCCATCGTAGGCGCGTTGCAGGATGTTGGTGAGCAGGAACATGAGGATGAGCGCGACGCGCGGGAAGGCGAGGATCACGAGCACGAGCAGGCACGGCATACCCGTATCTTCCCACCACGCCTGATAGAATCGTAGGGCAAATGAGTGCAGCGCCACGAACGGTCCTGATCGTGGACGACGATCCGAACATCCTCCGGCTGGTGGAGAAGATGCTCAAGCCGCGCGGCGTGTTGGTGCTGGTGGCGCCGCGGCCGTCGGAGGCGTTGCGGATTTGCGAGACGCAGACGGTGGACGTCCTGATCTCCGATTTCACGATGCCGGAGATGGACGGCGCGAAGCTGGCGGACCGGGTCTTGAAGCTGCGGCCGGAGACGTCGGTGCTGCTGATCTCGGGACGATACAAGGATAACGAGCCCGCGTCGGGCCGGCTGCGGTACCTGTCGAAGCCCTTCTTCCCTTCCCAATTGATTGCGCATCTGCGGGAGATGCTGCCGGAGTAGGGCCGGTCGGGCTGAAGCCCTCCGCAGGCTGAAGCCTGGCCCCACTGCGAAGCGTCAGCCGATTATTGCCGGCGGGTTAGCGTCACCGTGACTTCTAGCGGCTTGCCGTCTCTCGTCACTTTGACCGCGACTACGTCGCCGGGCTTTTTGCCTCGGAGGGCGTAGGTGAAGTCGTAGAGGTTCTGGATCGGCTTGCCGTCGAACTGGGTCATGATGTCCCCGGCCTGGAGCCCGGCTTTCTGTGCGGGCGAGCCGGCGGAGACGTCTGCGAACTTTACGCCCTGGACACCTTCACCGAAGTCGGGGACGGAGCCGAACCAGGGGCCGTAGCCGCTGACGGGTCCGGGATCTCCCGTGCCGCCGCCGTGAGAGGCGGGGGCTGCGGGCTTCACGAACTCGGGGCGGCCGTTGTCTTCGCGGAGATGCTCGGCGATGTCGGCGACGAGGTCGAGGAGCTTGGCGGCGTCGGGGGCGTCGATCTTGTCCCAGGTGTCGCTCGGCTTGTGGTAGTCGGCATGTAAACCAGAAAAGAAGAAAAGCGAGGGCACCTTCTTGGCAATAAAGGACGTATGGTCGCTCGATCCGGACTCGGGGCCTTCGCTGTAGTCGACCTTCAGATCGGGGTGCTTGGGGGTGAGCTGGTCGAGGAGGGCGCGGAGGTTGGAGCCGGTGGAGGAGCCGCCGACGAAAACCTTTCCGTTTTTGGCGCGGCCGATCATGTCCATGTTGAGCATGGCGACGGCGTTGTCGAGAGGCAGCTCGGGGTGGTTGGCCCACCAGGCGGAGCCGAGGAGTCCGAGCTCCTCTCCGGCAAAATTGAGGAACAGAATGCCGCGCTTCTGTTTCGGCTGTTTCGAGAAGTAGCGGGCGAGCTCGACGACTCCAGCGGTCCCGGAAGCGTTGTCGTCGGCGCCGGGGTGGACCGTGCCGGTCATGCTCGGAGCGAGGGAGAATTGGCCGCCGAGTCCGAGGTGGTCGTAGTGTGCGCCGAGGATCACGTACTCGTTGGTCGTGCCCGGAAGGTAGGCGGCGACGTTGTGAACGGTCTTCACGAGGCGCTCGAGGTCTACGTTGCCATCCGCTTGGAATGTCGAGGGAAAGGCGAACGACTCGGGCTTCAAATCTTTGTCGATGCCTTCGATGATGTCGCCGATGTGTTTGCCGGCGGCGGCGAACCATTTCTCGGCGGCGGCTTCCTTGACCTGGACGAACGGGATGCCGGCGTCCTCGGGTCCTTCGACGGTGCCGAAGACGGCGAGCTGGTCGGGGGTGTCGGTGTGGCTCGGGGTGTCGTTGACCAGGATCACGCCGATGGCGCCGTGCATCTTAGCGTTGCTTGCCTTGCTGGTGAACTGGGCGTGGACTGTAAACTGTTTTCCGCCGAAAACGCTCTTCTCGTCCGTTTCTTGAGGTTCGTGGCGTAAGACGATGACAATTTTGCCTTTAGCATCGAGGCCCGCGTAATCGTCGTAGTGAAACTCGGGGGCGGTGATGCCGTACCCGGCGAAGACCAGCGTGCCAGTGAGTTTGCCGGAGTGGGAGAAGTTGAGGGGGACGAAGTCCTTCTGGAACTGGAGGCGTTCCGTCTTGCTGCCTTCCTTGACGGTGAGGTGGTTGGCGGGTCCGGGCTTGGCGCTGGTGGTGACGTCGAACGGCTGCTCGTAGTCCTTGCCGTCGGGGGATTTCAGACCGAACTCGCGGTACTTGGCGACGAGGAACGCCGCGGCCTTTTCGAGCTCGGGGCTGCCAGTCGCGCGACCGCGTAACTCCGGCGATGCCAGATACTTGACGTCGTCCAGATAAAGCTTAGGATCAACCGATCCGGATTCTGCAAAAAGCAGCGTGACAGCGCAGAGCAGAGGCGCGGTTGCCCGCAACGAGAGTTTCATTCGTGCCTTACTTCTTCACGGGGGTCATGAGGCCCGGCTTCGGCTCCGGCATACCCGGGAGCTTCAGTTGGGTGTCGCAGCCGCAGTTTTCGCCGGCGTTCTTGGCGGTCTTCTGGTATTCGGCTTCGAAGTCGATGACCATCTTCAGGTTGGGCCAGTCGATGGACGCAGCGAGACGGCGTCCGTTGACGAAGAGGGTCGGGGTGCGATCGACGTTGAGCTCGTGGCCTTCCTGGATGTCCTTATTGACGTCGGCCTCGGTGGCCTTCGTGTCGAGACACGCGCCGAGCTCCTTGGCGTCGAGCTTCTGGGCGGTGGCCCACTCCATAAACTTGTCCTTGAAGTTCTCGAGGGAGAGCTCGGCCTGCTTGTCGAAGGCCCAATCGTGGAATTCCCAGAAGGCGGGAGCCTTTTGCCTGAAGACGCAACGGCTTGCGATGGCCGCGGTGCGGGCCCAGGGGTGGAGGTTGTCGAGCGGGAAGGTCTTAAAGTAGAGCCTCACATTTTGCGGGTAGTTCTTGATCAGGTTGTCGCGGAGCATCTGCGCCTCCTGCTTGCAGTAGGGGCACTGGAAGTCCGAAAACTCGACCAGGACAACGTCGGCGCCGGGCGCGCCGAGACTCGGCTCGAACTCGGTCTTGAGCTTGTCGAGCTCCGGCTTGAAGGGATTATCGGTGATGGTGTAGACCTGTCCCTGCAAGACTTTAGAGCCGTCTTTCGAAACCAAGAATTGAAAGTCCTGCGCCTGGACGCCCATGGCGGCGTGGACGGTCACGTCGAGGAAGTTGGGGAGTTCCTTCGAAGGCTTCGGATCGCTGACGGTGATCGTGATCCGCTTATCCATGACGAAGAGATGGCGGACGTAGGCCTCGAGCGTGGCTTTGTCGAGGGCGGACTTCTTGGCTTTGTCGTCGGCGCCATGGGCGACGGACAGACACAGCAAGGCGGCGACGGAAAGGAACAGTGTTCTGGACATGCTTACTCCCATTTTACTGTAGGCACTCTTACAACACCGGCCCAATTCGCCATGGGACAAATTCTTTGTGACCGAGACGCTCGGCGCAGGTGCGGCGGCCGGAGGCGACATCGAGGACGAAGTCGAAGATCTCGCGGCCGACCTGGGGGACGGACTTCTCGCCGTCGGCGATCGTGCCGGCATTGATGTCCATGTTGTCGGTCATGGCGCGGTAGGTGGCGCTGTTGGTGGCGATCTTGATGACGGGGATGGTCGGGAAGCCGATGGCGCTGCCCCGGCCCGTCGTGAACGCGATCAGGTTGCAGCCGCCGGCGGCGAGTCCGCTGAGCGAGACCGGGTCGTAGCCGGGGGTGTTCATGAAGGTGAAGCCGGGGGCGGTGACGCGCTCGGCGTAGTCGTAGACCTCCATCAGGGGCGAAGTGCCGCCCTTGGCGACCGCGCCGAGGGACTTCTCGAGGATGTTGGAGAGGCCTCCGGCTTTATTCCCGGGACTGGGATTGTCGTCGAAACTGCTGCCTTCGAAACGATTGAGGTACTGCTTGTAGTTTCGGATGCAAGTCAATAATTTTTCGGCTACTTCACGATTACGCGCGCGGCTGATGAGGAGATGCTCGGCGCCGAAGATCTCAGTTGTCTCGGCGAGGACCGCGGTGCCGCCGATTTCGGCGAGAAGGTCGGAACAGACGCCGAGAGCGGGGTTGGCAGTGATGCCGGAGAAGGAGTCGGAGCCTCCGCAGTTCAGTCCGAGGACGATGCGGGAAGCGGGTAGTTCGGTGCGGCGCTCAGCGGCCGCTTGGTCGATGAAACGGGCGATGGCGGACCGGACGGCTTCGACGGTGGCGCGGGTGCCGCCGCTGGTCTGCAGGGTGAAGCCGGCGAGGCGGGTGGAGTGGGGCGCGCCCGGTCCTAAATAATGATCGATCTGGTTCACCTCACAGCCGAGGCCGAGGATGATGGCGGAGGAGACATTGGGGTGGACGAGGACGCCGGCGAGGGTGCGGCGGAGCTGGTCGGTGTCGGGTCCGATGGTGTGGCCGCAGCCTTCGCCGTGAGGGAAGGCGACGATGCCGTCGACGCCGGGCGGGAGGGGCTCGTCCTCATAGGTGCGGGCGATCCACTCGGCGGTGTGGGCGGCGCAGTTGCTGGCGGCGACGACCGCGATGTAGTTGCGGGTGCCGACGCGGCCGTCCTCGCGGAGGTAGCCGAGGAAGGTGGGGCCGGAGTCGGAGCGGACTGGTAACGGGGTTTCGGCAGACGGGAAATCGTAGTGGAGGGCGAGTTCCTCGAAGGCGAGGTTGTGGGTGTGGACGTGTTGGCCGGGCGCGATGGGGAGCTTGGCGCGGCCGATCGCCTGGCCGTAGCGGAGGACGATTTCTCCGGCAGCGATGGGCTGGAGCGCGAGCTTGTGACCGGCGGGGATGGGGTCGACGGTGGTGACGGCGCGGCCCTCGACGCGGAGGTCGGTGGCGGCGGGGATGGGGACGCGGGCGACGGCGATGTTGTCGGAGGGGTGCAGGTGGATGGCGGAGTTTTCGGCCGTCGGGAGTTTCGCGATTTCGAGGAGCATGTCTATCTTTCGAGGAGGAGTTCGGGGGCTTCGTCGCCGATGTGGACGTGAAGCTTGTTCCCGGCGGGGTGGACCCAGAGGCCGTCGCCCTCACGCGGGAGGGGGATGGCGGCGGGGCCGTCGACGACGGTGAAGGTGGCGGACTCGACGCCTTCGCGGAGCTTGCCGATGTGGATATGGGCGTGGCACTGAGTGCGGCGCTGTAGGCTGTTGACGGCGAGGGCCCAGTCGCCGTCGGGCCAGAGCTCTCGGGCCTTGGCGATGGTGAACGTCCAGTAAGCTTCGCGCTGGGCGGCGGTCATGTCGGTGAGGTGCTGGGGGTTGGGTCCGTGATAGCGGGGGAGGGCGAGCCAGCGGTGGGGCTTGTTGGGGTTCACGTCCTTCAACGCGAAATAGGCAGGTTCGAGGGGCTGGGCCTCGGCGGCTTTGCAGAGGGAGCATTCCCGGACTTCGAGGGTCTCGGGGCGCGAGATGTCGCAGGCGCAGGCGCGGACGTCGGCGTGGGTGGATTGGAGGATGAGGAGCGCGACGCCGGCGGCCAGCGGGAGGAGGCGCATGGAGTCGATTATAGCGGGCTCGGGATTTTGACGCAGAGACGCTGAGACGCAGAGGAAGACGCTGAGAACGCAAATAGGGCAACTCTGTGTCTCTGCGTCTCTGCGTCAAATCCGAATCTCCTCGCGGGGATATTTGTGCCAACTTTCGGCGGAAATGCGCGTATTAGTTTCTAGGCGAAATTATGCGACATCTTTTGCGGCGGCTTTTTCGGGCTCCGATGTTTACGGCGGTCACTCTTCTTACGTTGGCGATTGGGATTGGGGCTACTACGGCGGTGTTCAGCGTCGTGAATGGGGTGTTGCTGAAGCCTCTGCCTTATTCGCGGCCGGATGAGCTGGTGGCTTTGCGGATGATGGCTCCGGGATTGAAGATTCCGGAGCTGCCGATGGCTCCGTCTTGCTATTTCGTTTTTCGCGAGAAGGGGACGGCGTTCCAGGATATCGCTTTGTGGCAGAGCGACCTGTTGAATGTCACGGGCCTCGATCAGCCCGAACAGGTCGATGGGATGGATATGACCGAGGGCATGCTGGCGATGCTCGGCGTGCAGCCGGTGCTGGGGCGCGGGTTCTCGAAGCAGGACGATACGCACGGGTCGCCGAAGACCGCGATGATCTCATACGGGTATTGGCAGCGGAAGTTCGCGGGCGACCGTGGGGTGCTCGGGCGGACGGTCAAGATCGACGGCGAGGCGCGGGAGATCATCGGGGTGCTGCCGAAGGGTTTCCGCATCGACAGCCGCGATCCCGCGATCGTGATTCCGTTTCAGTGGGACCGCGCGGGAATGAAGCTCGGCAACTTCAGTTATGACGGGATCGGGCGGCTGAAGCCCGGCGTGACGATGGCGCAGGCGAGCGCCGATATCGCGCGGCTGATCCCGGTGATGTACGACGAGTATGCGCCTCCGGCGGGGGCGACGCGGGCGATGTTCGAACAGACGCGGCTGGCTCCGAATTTCCGGCCGCTGAAAGAGGAAGTGGTCGGCGACGCGGGCAGTCTGCTGTGGGTGGTGATGGGCGTGATCGGGATCGTGCTGCTGATCGCGTGCGCAAATGTGGCGAATCTGCTCCTAGTGCGCGCGGAGGGCCGTCAGCAGGAACTGGCCGTGCGGGCGGCGCTGGGCGCCGGTTGGGGACGGATCGCGGGTGAGTTGCTGCTGGAGAGCGTGACGCTCGGAGTGACGGGCGGCGTGCTCGGTATCGGACTGGCGTATGCGGGCGTGCGCGCGCTGGTGGCGGCGGCTCCGGCGGGACTGCCGCGGCTGTCGGAGATCGGGCTCGATCTGCCGGTGCTGCTGTTCGCGTTCGCGATCTCGGTGGTGTGCGGCGCGCTGTTCGGGCTGATCCCGGTGTTCAAGTACGCGGGTCCGCAGTTGGCGATGCAGATCCGGCATGGCGGGCGGACGCTGAGCCAGAGCCGCGAGCGGCATCGCGCGCGGAGCACGCTGGTAGTCGTGCAGGTGACGCTGGCGATGGTGCTGCTGGTCGGGTCTGGACTGATGATCCGGACGTTCCAGGCGATGCGGAAGGTCGAGCCGGGGTTCACGCGGCCCGAAGAAGTGCAGACGCTGATGGTGTCGATTCCGGATACGCAGGTGAAAGATCCGGTCGCGACGATCCGGATGATGCAGGCGATCGAGGCGAAGATCGCAGCGATTCCGGGGGTGCAGGCGGTGGCGTTCGGCGCGGGCGTCCCGATGTCGGGGCAGAACAGCTTCGATCCGCTGGACATTCGCGATCATCCGACAGCGGAAGGCAAACTGGCGACGATCCGGCGGTACAAGTGGATCTCACCGGGGTTCGAAGAGACGCTCGGGAACCGGCTGCTGGCGGGGCGCGCGTTCACCTGGGACGACGTCTACCAGTTCCGGCAGGTCGGAATGATCTCGGAGAACATTGCGCGCGAGTATTGGGGCAGCGCGGCGGGGGCGCTCGGGAAGCAGGTGCGGGAGAGTCCCGGCGGACCGTGGCGCGAGATCGTGGGCGTGGTCGGGAACGAGCGGGACGACGGGGTGGACAAGCCGGCGTCGACGGCCGTGTACTGGCCGATCATGGTGCGCAATTTCTGGGGCGAGGATTATCAGCTCCGGCGGAGCGTGCGGTACGTGGTGCGGAGTTCGCGGACGGGGTCGGTCGGGTTCATGAATGAAGTGCGGCAGGCGGTGTGGTCGGTGAACCCGGATGTGCCGATCGCGGGGGTGCGGACGTTGGCGGAGATGTATACGCGGTCGATGGCGCGCACGTCGTTTGCGCTGACGATGCTCGGGATCGCGGGGGCGATGGCGCTGCTGTTGGGGCTGATCGGGATTTACGGCGTGATCTCGTACGCAGTGTCGCAGCGGAGGCGGGAGATCGGGATTCGGATGGCGCTCGGGGCGCAGCAGCCGGCGGTGATGCGGATGTTCGTAGTCCACGGACTGCGGCTGGCGGCGATCGGAGTGGTGTGCGGATTCGGAGCGGCACTGGCGCTGTCGCGGACGATGAAGGCGCTGTTGTTCGGGGTGAGCGCGGTGGACCCGATGACGTACGTCGCGGTGGCCGCGGTGTTGGCGTTGGCGGCGGCGGTGGCGGCGTATGTGCCGTCGCGGCGGGCGGCTGGGGTGGATCCGGTCGAGGCTCTGCGGGGGGAGTGAGTTCGGGCTTTGACGCAGAGACGCGGAGACGCAGAGGAAAACGCAGAGAACACATTGGGAAAGGAGCGGCGATTTGGCCGGCTCCGCCTCGGGTGTTGAGGGCGCAGAGTTCGACGGTTAGAGCCACTTCGTCATTAAGCGGCGATCGTTGTGAAGGTTGAAACCGTTCTTTTCGTAGACGTGTTGGGCGTGGGCGTTTTCGTCGGCTACTTCCAGACGTAGGGCTTTGAAGCCGCGGGCTTGGGCCCAGGATGTGGCGAAGGCTATCGCTTCGGGACCTATCGCTCGGCCTCTGGCCGACTCGTCGATGTAGAGTTCGTCGAGCATGGCGAAGCGGCCGTGGAATTCGATGCTGACGCAGACCGTCAGGGCGAAGTAGCCTACTTCGACTCCTTCGGAGTCGATCAGCCAGAGGCCTCCGCAGTCGGGGTTGGCGATCAGCCACTCGGAGACTCGACGGGCTCGGGCGGGGTCGTAGTCGAGATGGTCCTGACCGTAGAGGCGGGTCATGAAGGGGAGGACGCGGGCGATCGAGTCCGCGGTGACGGGGAGGAAGTGGGCGGGCACGAACCTATAATAGGAGCAAGTGCCCCGTAAAATCCCGCTCGCCCTGTGGCCTGTCTTGCCACTGGCGTACTTCCTCTACTTTTTTCGATTGGGCGGCGCGGGCCTGTTGGGGCCCGACGAGCCTCGCTATGCGTGGATCGGACGGGCGATGGCGCAGTCGGGCGACTGGGTCACGCCGCGGTTGTACGGCGCGCCGTGGTTCGAGAAGCCGGCGCTGCTCTACTGGATGATCGCGGCGGGGTTCCGGGCGGGACTCGGTCCCGACGTGGCTCCGCGATTGCCGGTCGCACTGCTCGGCACGGCGTTCCTCTTCTTCTACTGGTGGATTCTGCAGCGCGAGTTCGGCTGCCGCGCGGCTTGGCTGGCGACGCTCGTGCTGGGGACGTCCGTGGCGTGGATGGCGTTCAGCCAGGCCGCGGTGACGGACCTTCCGCTGACCGTGACGTTCGGCGCGGCGATGCTGCTGGCTCTGCCGTGGGTCTCGAAGCGCGATGCGCGATGGCTGCCGGCGGCGTCGGCGCTGCTGGGCGCGGCGGTGCTGGCGAAGGGGCTCGTGCCGCTGGCGCTGGCGGCTCCGCTGGTGTTGCGCGTGCGGTGGTGGCGCGATTTGTTGAAGCCGCGGGTGGTGCTGCCGTTCTTCGTGGTCGCGCTGCCATGGTATCTGCTCTGCTATGCGCGGAACGGGTGGCCGTTTGTCGAGGAACTCTTCGTGCGCCATCATTTCGGGCGATTCGTCTCGACCGAATTGCAGCACGTCCAGCCGTGGTGGTTTTATCTGCCGCGGACTCCCGCGCTACTGCTGCCGTGGACGCCGCTGCTGGTCCTGGTCGTGATGGCGGGATGGCGACGCGAGCCGCGGCGGTTGTTCCTGGTCCTGTGGGTGGTGTTGGGGCTGGTGCTGTTCTCGGCGTCGGTGAACAAGCTGTATGGGTACGTGCTGCCGCTGCTGCCGGCGCTGGCCGCGCTCGCGGGCATCGCGCTCGACGAGGCGGAGGATGCGCGCGGGTGGCTGGCGGCGTGCGCGGCGCTGCTGGTGGCGTTTCCGGTGGCGGCGCCGATCCTGCCGGCGGCGATCGCGAACGAATGGGGGGCGGCGCCACGACTGGCGTTCGACTGGACGTGGCTGACGCCGCTAGTGGCGATCGCAGGGGCGTGGCTGCTGGAGGCGCGTGGGTGGAGGATCGCGGCGGCGCTGGTGGTGGCGGCGGGAGCGGGTGCGGGATTCACCTATTTAAAGGTTCGTTGCGAGCCCGAAATGGAGAGGGTATCGACGGCGCGGGCAGCGGCGCGCGAGGCGGCGACGCACCCGGGGGAGGTGTGCGCGGAACCGATGCGGCGGGACTGGCAGTACGGGCTGCAATATTACCTGGGTACCGCGATCCCGAATTGTGAGGATAACCCTCGCCCTTTCCACGTGTTGCAGAGGCCAGGGCGAGCGCCCGGAGTGGAACGCGCGGGGGCGGGGACTGGTACCGCATCGGGGGCGGCGACGGTTGACCCGCACTAACGCCGCATTGTAACCTCACGTATTCTGGACAATCCATGATACTGGCGCAAAACCCTACTCAGGCCCTGCTTTTGATGGTCCTCGGCATCCTTTGCTGGGGGCTCTGGGCCGGCATGTTCAAGCTCACCGGCAAATGGCGGTATGAGCTGTTTTATTTCGACGTGGCCATTGGGGTTGCGATCGCGGTGACGGTGTACGCATTCACCGTGGGGAGCCTCGGGTACGACGGCTTCTCCTTTATGGACGACCTGATGCACTGCGGCAAGCGGCAGTGGCTGATGGCGTTCGGGGCGGGGGCGCTGTTCAATCTGGCGAACATGATCATGATGGGCGGTGTGGTGGTGGCGGGCCTGTCGGTGTCGCTGGCGTTGGGGTTGGGCGGAAGCCTGATGCTCGGCATGGGCTTCTCGCTGATCTTCAACAACTCGGCGAATCACCTGCTGATGTTCCTCGGCTCGGCATGCCTGTTGGTGGCGCTGGTGATGATTGCGGTGGCGTACAGCTTCCTGATCTCGGCAAGGCAGGATCAGATGGTGAAGGCGGGCACGGTGAAGACGACGTCGTCAGTGCCTGGCTATAACAAGGGCATGATCGTATCGACGAACGCTCCGAGCGCGACCAAGGGACTGCTGCTGGCGGTGGTCGCGGGCGCGCTGATGTGGACGATGCTGCCGCTGCTGACCAAAGCGCGCACGGGCGATTTCGGCATGGGCCCGTACTCGATGGCGGCGATGTTCGCGGGGGGGATGTTCATTTCGACCTTCGTGTTCAACCTGTTCTTCGTGAACCTGCCGGTGGAGGGCGAGCCGGTCGACATCCTGGCGTTTTTCCAGGGAACGATCAAGCAACACCTGATCGGGATCGCGGCCGGCATTGTGCTGTGCACGGGGATCGTAGCGGTGTTCGTGGTGCAGCAGGGGAGTCCGGATAACGCGAAGGTGTGGTTCACGCCGACGACGTGGTATGCGTTGCGTCAGTGCGCGGTGCTGGTCGGGGCGCTATACGGGATTTTCAAGTTGAAGGATTTCCGGGATGCGGAGCCGCGGGTGCGGATGATGGTGTGGCTGTTCATCCTGCTGTTCACGGTCGGGGTGGTGTCGATCGGGCTGGCGGGGTCGTTCGCTCCGGCGGTTTAGCTTCTTTGACGCAGAGACGCAGAGACACAGAGGAAAAACGCAGAGAACACGTTCTTTTTTCTCTGCGACTCTGCGTCTCTGCGTCAGTGTTTTACGCCGGGGCTGCTACTCCTAGTTTTTCCCACCATGGCGTCGCCGACTGGATGGCTTCGTTTACGGCGTTGATATTGCGGACCCCTTCTCTTTCGAGCCAGTCTTCGAGGCCTTTCGCCCCTTGTTTGGCGTAGACCGGGATTCCTTCTTTCCAGGTGGCTCGGCCGCAGAGGACTCCCGAATAGGCCGTTCCTGCTTCGGTTGCCATACGAAGGGACTCCGTGAATTGGGCGTTGCTGACTCCGGCGCTGAGGTAGATGAAGGGCTTGGCGGCGATGGCGGCGGCTTCGCGGAACTGCTTGAGCGCTTCGTCCCGGGAGTAGGCCTTTTGGCCTTTGTAGACGCTCGAGCCTTCGACGTATTCCGCGTTGATGGGGATTTCGACCTTTAGAACATCGACCCGGTATTGCGGTTTGGAGAACTCCTCCATGCTGCGCTTGACGATCTCGGGTTTCTGTTTCGCGTACTCGACCGCCTTCTCGTCGCCGCCCTTGGGGTCGTAGCCGACGAACTCGAGGAAGAAAGGGATCTCGTACGTCTCGCACTCGGCGCCGATGCGTTCGATGAAGGCGTGCTTGATGTCTTTGACGGGAGCCTCGTCGTAGGGCGAGTAGTAGATGAGGATCTTGACGGCGTCGGCGCCCCAGTCGACGATGCGCTTCACGGAAACGTGGGGGAGCAGGTCGGGGAGGCGGCCGGGGCGGGTGTTGTCGTAGCCGCTGAGCTCGTAGGCGAGGAGGAGGCCGGCGTTCTTGGAGCGGGCGCGGGCGGCGTCGAGGCCGAACTCGGGGTCGAGCAGGATGGCGCTGGCGTGCGGCGTGAGGACCTTGGAGACGACGACTTTGAATTCGCTCATCATCTCCGTCGTGATCTGTTTGATATCGACGCCGCGGGCGACGGCGAGGGACTTCTGCAGGCTGCCGCGCTGATCCATCGCGGCTGCGGCGATGATGCCGCGATCGTTCGACAGCGCCTTCATCCGGCGCAGTTTACCTTCGGACAAACTCATGAGCCAATTATAGGCGCATCGGCCGGGAGTAGCCGGTCATCTCGAGGTAGCCGACGCCGGTGTGCGTGCCGCTATATACGACCGCGCCTTCCCAGTAGGGCGGCGTGGTGGCGTCCTCGCCGGCGAGCTCCTGGGCGTCGAGAGCGGCGCGGCATTCGAGCGCAATGTGGAGCGACGGGATGGAGATGCGCCAGCGCACGGGGTAGCGGGCGCCGGTGGTGGGACTGGTCCACCACGCGGCGGGTTGGAGGTCGATCTCGGAGCGCGCGAGGTGGCGGGCGCGGCCGTCGGGCGCGATGTACGTGCCGGCAGAGTGCGGATCGATCGAGCCATCCATGCGGCGAAGGTCGAAGAGCATGAGCTCCGAGCCATCGTCGAGCTGGACGCTGAACCAGTCCCAGCCGCGCTGATTGGACGAGAGCTGGTTGGAAAACCACTCGTGGTCCATCCATGCCGTGCCCGTGACAACGTCGCCGTTGAGGTCGCCGGCGACGGTGAGACGCGGGAACGAGAGGTAGTGAGAGGCCTCGCCGGGAGCATCGCCCTTGACGCTGATGCCGTTCTCACCGTGGATGACGACGGGCTTGGCGGGCGTGAGGCGAAGCGAGAGACGGACATCGTCGGCGACGGCGGAGAGGGCCTGCGCGTTGGTGGCGGTGTCCCAGCGGACGTCCCAGTTGCCGTTCCAGATGCGGCCGGGTTCGATACCGGCGATGCCGGGTCCGGCGCGGTTGAGACGGCGGTAGGAGTGGAAGCGGGCGGAGTCGATATCGGTCCACGCGAGGTGGGCGAGGTAGAGGTCGTCGACGCGCCAGACGGACGGGTTGGTGGAGGGTTCGCGATTTTGGCCCTGGCGGAAGAAGACGAGCTCGAAGCCGTAGCGATGGCCGTGGGAGTCGTGGAGGTTGCCGGTGTAATACCACCATTCGGTGCGGTAGTCGGAGTGGGCGAAATGGTCGCGGGGGAAGGCGTAGTGGTAGTTGGGGAGAGCTTGTGTCCACGAGATGAGAAGGGCGAGGAATAAAGGCATTGACGCTGAGACGCAGAGACGCTGAGAAAAACGCAGAGAACACTTTCATTATCTCTGTGCCTCTGCGTCTCTGCGTCTAGTTGTGTTTTGCGAGCTTCTCCACTTCCGATTGGGGGACGGCGCTTCCGAGGATTTCGCGGAGGGCGGCTTCTAAGACTTCGTCGCGGCCGTCGCGTAGGCCGGCGATGGTGGGTTTGACTTCACGGTCGGGGACGATGCCGACGCGCTGGGACGGGCGCTTGTCGGGGTAGAAGACTCCAATGCCGCTGATCATCGTGCGGAGACCGCCTGGAAGCGGGATGTTGGAGACGTTACCGTCGGCTCCCGCGGTGGTGCTGCCGATCACTACGGCTCCCGGGATGGAGCGGAAGGCCATCGCGTGATATTCGGCGGAGCTTTGCGAGACCTCGTCGACGAGGACGACGACCTTGCCGGCGTAGTGCGGTTTGAGGGGCTGGAGCGCGGTCGGTTTGCCGTCGAAGAGGAAGGCGCCGGGATTGGCGAGATCGCCGCGGGTGAAGCGCGCGAACGGCGTTTCCTGTTCGACGAGGAGGCCGCCGAGGCGGAAGATCGGGAAATCGGATGGGTAATTGCGGATGTCGATGATGAGGCCCTTGGTGGCGGCGGCGGTGTCGATGTACTTCGCTGCGTCGTCGGACTTGAGGGCGGAGATCTTGACGTAGGCAACGTCCTTGCTGAGGAGGCGGAAGGCGTCGCCGGGGATGTCGTGGGTCGAGAGGCCGTCGCGCGGGGGCGTCGCGCCGGAAAAACGGGCGGTGGTGACGTCGAGCGATTCGTCACCACGGCGCACGTGGATTTTGAGCTCGCCACAGGGGCCCACCGTGAGATTGCGAGAGATGTCGCGGAGCATGGCGGCGTCGTTCGAGTCGGCGTAGTAAGGGCGCCATTGCTGGATGAGGTCGGCGACGGGGACGCCGTCGAGGGCGTCGAGAATGTCGCCGCGCTTCAGCGGGACGCGCGCGGCCCAGGCCTCGTCGAAATGGCCGACGACGACTGCGCGGCCCTCGGCGAAGCGGACGATGACGGGCACCTGACAGGTTCCAATGGGTGGGCGGACGTTGAGCGACGACCAGAGGTTGGCGTGCGTGTCGTGGACGCGGGCAATGAGCGTGAGGAACTGGCGCTTGTAGTCGTCGGCAGTTTTGGCGAGCGCGATCTTCGGGATGAATTCGGGGAGCACCTTGTCCCAGTCCTCGCCGATGATGTCGCGGTTGGGGAACCAGTAGCGAATGATGTTCCAGTAACGGAAGACGCCGAGCAGTTGGAAGCCGGCGTCGGGGAGCGGGACGGCGCCGTAGGCGGGCTCCATGTCGAAGATGGGGTTGTGAACGTTGGGAATTTGGCCGACGAAGAACTGCTTGGCGGTGCGATGGCGGTAGGCGGACTGGAGCGCGCTGCTCAGGTCGCGGCCGAGCGCCGCTTCGGAGCGGATCCAATCGACGTCCGGCTTGAGTTGCAGGACATCTTCGGCGGGGAGCGGGTGGTCGGTCGCGGGAGTGTCCGGGACGGCGGGAATCCACTTGGCGATGGCGGCGTTGGCGGTGGCGCGGTCGGGGGCCTTGAGGACGTCGGGGAGGACGCGGAAGAGGTCGTAATCCCAGTGGCGCGTGCCGGCGGTGATGGCGGGGTGGTGGTACTTGAGGAAGCCCCAGACCTTGCCGAGCGTGGCGAGGTTCTCGATCTGCGTGGGGGTGAGGTCGGTGAGGGCGAGCTTCGAGCCGCGGTCGAATTCGTGGTCGGTGTCGAGGACGGTGGGGACGCGGACGGCTTTGGGCGCATCAGCGATCGGTTTGCCGTCGACGAGGAGGTGGAGGTCGTCGGCCCAGGCCTTGCCGGCACCGCTGAGGAGGAAGCCGAAGAAGAGTTGGCGGGCGTCGCGGTGGACGGGGACGGAGATCGTGTACTCCTTCCAATCGGTGGTCCCGGTGACGTTGAGGTTTTGGGTGGTGGCGAAGGCGAGGTTTGGCGATTCGCCGTCCTCGCGCATCCAGATGGCGGCCATGCCGGTGAGGTCTTCCGTGCGGACCCAGCCGCTGTACTGGATGGTCTTGCCGTCGAAATCGATGGGCAGGAAGAGGGTGGCGCCGGAGAAGTTGCCTTCGGCGCCGGGTGGACGCTCGATGCGGACGGAGCGCTCGCCGCCGTGGAAGATCTTGTCGTCGGAGAAGATGTGGCCGGCGGGGTAGGCGCCCCACCCGGCGGGACGGTCGCCCTGGACGCGCTCGAAGGTGAGGAACTGGGCGACGTTCGAGCGGGTCGTTTGCTGGGCGGAGAGGGAGAGGGCGGCGCAGGCGATGGCGACGAGCAGTCTCATGGGGGGATTGTATCGGGCGGCGGGGATGGAGGGAAGCGGGGGTTAGTCTTGCGGGTCGTTGGTGGCGGGTGGGCGGGCGGCGGAAATGCTGCGCCAGACGACGAAGGGGGCAACAAAGAGGCCGAATAGCCCCAACAGTCCACGGGCCGCATCCGATATCAGGTATGGTAACCCCACGGGAGTTCGCCCCAACTGAATGGCCAAAGCGCGCATCTGAACATAGGTATACGGCGTCAGGAGCAGACGAAGCACACCGAGGCTGGTGCAGAGCCCCCACGTAATGGCCGCCATCGTCGCGACAACCCTGAGCAGTTTCGATACAGGAACGCTGGCGTTCGACTCTTCTTCCGGGAAGTTGGCTAACGCGATCAACAGCAGGATCGCGCCACCGTTCGAGAGAGCGGAGAGCAGCGTCGACAGTTGGGCGAGCGTCCACGGCCCTCTGCCCGACGTCAAGACGCTGGCGTCAGTTCCAGTTCCAAACAATCGGACCCATTCCGGGATCGTCATCACCATGACGACGCCCAACGCGAATGCGCCTGCCAGGCTCAAGGCTCGCAGGCGTCTGGAAGGCGCCAGGGCTCCTTTGTCGAGATACAAAACAAAATCGAACACCGGTATGATCAGGGTAACAATTAGCCCGAGCGCCGTAGACGGAAAGACCCACCACGCGACAGTCTTTGCGTCGAGCGCGGCAAGTTTCGGCGGACCTTCGTACACTGGTACTGCGAGAGAGAGCACGCACGTAATGCCGGCGATGAGAGCGGTTTTCCTGATGTCTGTTAGCCAGGTCGTCATGATCGTGCGACTAGCCGCGAAGGAAGTCGCCAGGTTCGATTCCGGCTTGCCTCAAAACTGCCCGCAGCGTGCCTTCCGGCATATCGCCTACTTCCACCAGATCTCATGGCTCCCGGCGGCCTGACGGTCGAAACTGAAGCCGGATTTCTTCAGACGGCGCGCGATGTCTTTATAACGGAATCCACTGAGCCGGCCCACCTACGCAGCGACCACAATGAGGTAGTCTCGTTGCTCGCCCGCTGACGGGAAGGGGGGAACACCCTCGCGCTCGCGTCTGGCTTCGATCAGCTTACGGGCGATGTCCCGCGCGATGTCGAGCGCTTCAGCGACGGTTCGCCCCTGTGCCACGAGGCCGGGCAGATCCTCAGAGGTAGCCAGAACGACGCCCTCGGGCAACTGTTCCACTTGGATGCGAATCGCCAATTCCATACGACTGGATACTAGCAGTTCTCAACCGATCACGCCGTAACACCTCACTTGTTGCGTGCGAGAATGTCGTCGGTTCACGCTTCGAGGCTCTTGCGAAGGGACACGACGGAGTCGGCGGACTCGTACTTGCGGTAGAAGTAGGCGAAGATGACGCGTTGTTTGACGCGAAGAACCGCGATGCCGCCGATCGCGAGCGCCTCGCCGCCGTGGGCTTTCCAACTACTCGGCCTGACGGAGCACTTGCACCATGGCGTAGACGTCGAGGGGTTTCGCTGTCGGCATAACACCGGCGGGCGCGTAGGCGGTGAGCAGTCGATGGGTCGAGGGCGCGAGGAGTTCGAAGAAGGTGGTGCGAAGGCCGCCGCGACCTCGACGAAATCGGCCGGCGGTGGCGGGGCGGGAAGCGGGTGGCGGGATCTGCCCGGTGTTAGGCTGTTGCCGTGAGTCCTGTTGAGGTTTTCAAGCAATGGGTGGCTGCCATTAACAGCCACGACGTGAGCGTTCTCACGGCGCTGATGGCGGACGATCATGTGTTCATAGACTCGCTCGGAAATCGAGTGGAGGGCGCACGGTCGATGGAGGCCGGATGGCGGGGGTATTTCGCGATGTGTCCGAACTACTGGATTCGCGAAGACTGTTGCATGACGGAAGGCGAGATGGTGCTTGCTACCGGGGAGGCGGGCGGAGCCATCGATGGCGAGTCGTGGCGGATACCGGCAGCGTGGAAGGCGGTCGTCCGCGACGGCCAGGTCGTGGAATGGCGCGTGTTTGCGGATAACCAGCCGGTTTACGAAATTCTGGGAAGGCGGCGGCCGTAGGCTTGGCCGCCTAGTGCTCGGCGAGGTATTCGCGAATGGGGACGGAGATTCGCGGGTCTGGCGAGGCTGCCATCTCCTGGAGAAGCGGTCGAATCAGAGGGATCGCGCCTTCGTCCTCGGTGGCGGTCATCAGCGCGAGCTCGATTCTTCCCATGTCGAGGAGGGATCGGATGGCCGACTCGTTACCCGAGAAGTACTCGGACGCGTAGAACTCGAGCGAAATGGTGTGGGGGACGTCGAGTTCCCGGCCGCTCGACCGTAAGGTGTCGAGCATCCACGCCGGCAAGTCAACGGCGGCCGCCCAGGAACTCCAAAAATCTCGATCGATGTCCCATTGCGCGCCTTCAAGGAATGGACCAGCGATACCCGGCGTCGCGATCTCGTGGCGCTGTAGCGTCTGGAGAAGGTTGCCGGCCTCGGGCACGACGCCGTCGCCGCCCTGCTTTACGCCGTGAAGGACCGTGCCGAGCACCTTCGCAGCGGCAGCTCGCACGAGATAGCTAGCGTGCGAGAGGAGGTCGAAGTAGGCGGCGCTGTCACGATCCCAACGGACTACCGACCATCGGAATTTGGGCCACCAATACTGCGCGGCAGCTTCGCCGTCGAGAGATACGGCGACTCGGAGGTTGTCGTATGAAATTGCACCGGAGAGTCGTCCCGAGCTGCGAAGCCACCAGACCGGCTGCGGAGTGATGCTGGGATCGTGCGCGAGCAGATCCCAGCACCAGCCCACGACTCTCCAATCGGGCTGGGCTGCCAGCCAGGAGAGAAAGTCGGTGAAGCCCTCCGGCTTGACGGTGTAAGCGAATGTGGGATCGATCGCCTCGGTAAATGCCCAACGCATGAAGTTCAGGAGGTGGAGGTGGAACCACGGCCCTTCGACGGCGTCGAATTGCGGTACGGCGCGGGCTACCGGCGCGACCAGCGCGGTCCACTGATCTGGCGGGAGCGTTCGAGGGGTCGCGGCTTGACGAAGCCAGTCCGCGATCTCGTCGACAGACGCGTTGCGCTGCAGAAGGTCCGGGAACGTCACGCAGCGATTTTAGCGCGGCGCCGAAACCCGGAAACGTTCCGTCTGTTGGGTATGGGCCTTCGGCCCACCGAAGATGATGAAAACCCTCTATAGTGTCAGGTGAGATCGCAGGAGCGACGAGGCCGTCGGGACAGTGGAGAAG